>Ga0209489_103408_pt1 | contig 31073 bp, 15 predicted proteins | sample SiratrowhiteBW_FD_187527 | JGI IMG/M metagenome (GOLD analysis project Ga0209489, IMG submission 187527) | Root nodule microbial communities of legume samples collected from California, USA - Siratro white BW (SPAdes) (version 2) | ecosystem: Host-associated > Plants > Roots > Nodule | place...
GGGGGGGGGGGGGGAGGACGATGATTATCTTGCATTTAATATGAAACGGTTTCCTTGGATAGTTTGTTTGTATGAACATTCATGAATTTATTAGTTGTTTTATGCATGAACATTTTATGAATTATGAACCTATTTTTGGTTGTGTATGGGTTATTTTTATCATCTATTTTATTTTTAATGGACGCACATGCTTATGAATATAATTTTCCATATTATGATTCTGGAGTTATGATTTTTTATCCCTCTTACAATTCTCGAGTTTTACAACATTGGTACTAGCTATTAAATTTTTAATGTTATTAGCTTTTTTTATGGCTTAAGTTGCAAATCCTGCAATAGATCATTTTTACCACTTTGGACCATGCCTTTCTTAGAAAGAATAACCTAAAATAAGAAACAATTTGTGCTGCTACAGATATTGACTTAAGCTAGGGCCAAACCATTCTACTGCTGTGCTGTTTTATTTCTCCTCTTTTTTTAAAAGAAAAGATCGTGCTTGGGCAATGAATTTCCCGTTTCAAAGTTCCTGTTCAAGCTTGGCCCCTCTAATCCATTTGTAAAGGTGCTAGGTAATTTGTTGTTGTCATAGAATAGTGAGATATTTCCCTGTCTATGAGATCTGTAATTTGTACTCAGTTCAGTCTAGACAGCTTAAGCAAATGTAAGATATGCACTCTCGTTATAAGCCAAAATTATAGATTGTTTTTGCCATGCGAATATTATCTGTCTAACAGTGTAATAGTATGAGTAAGTATATTTTATCTCGCCTCATGGATTTTGGTCCACAACTTTCTTATCTCTGTAGATTTATTTTTGTTGTAGTAAGTTACTTTGTTTGATTGCCCCTATTCCTCTTATTTGTATTTATTATTAGATTTGCTTTAGGTTATCCCCCTGAGTTTCTCTTTAAACTCTTTTTTCCTGCTGTACAGATGTATTAAAATAGCACTCGTGCATGATATTGCAGAAGGTATGTTTCTCGTTTCCTCTGATTGAAATGTTGCTTCATTTCCTTATATTAAACCTTAGTGGAAATGTTTACACTGGATGAGTTGCTGAAGAAGTGAATTCTATCAAACAACTTCTAATTTGTTTTTTAAAGCTCTTATTTTGAGCTTCAATTTTAAAGTAATTGTTAAGCCGGAAAAGAAAGTGGACCAAACATAGCCTGATAAACATTTGAAAAAGGTATTACACATTTCATTTTCAGTGAAGATAGAGTTTATAACATGTAAAATAAAAAGGCAAAATTCAATTAAAGTACGTTGGATTATTTGACTTTGCTCTATGAACTTTTAATAAGTTGTATGTGATTGTGATTACTAAACACATTGCTTTTCTTCAAGTATACATAGGAATTCGTCAAGGTATCAAGTCTTCTTTGATACATTGGTGATTTATAATATATTGAAGTTTGAGTGTGGTTTTGCATTCAATAGCTATTGTAGGAGATATAACACCTTCTTGTGGTGTGCCCAAGGCTGAAAAGAGCAGAAGGGAGCAGGAAGCTTTGAACAAAATGTGTGAACTTCTTGGTGGAGGGATGAGAGGTTTCATAAATTATTATTCTTGAAATTTTTTACAAAGATTCCAAATTTGACATCAAATTTACTGAAGGTCACTTTTGACTTATTACAGCTGAAGAGATAAAAGAACTTTGGGCAGAGTATGAAAACAATTCTTCTTTAGAAGCCAATCTTGTGAAGGATTTTGACAAGGTACAAATATGCTCCCTAGTACGGAGGTGCCCTTTATATTTGAGCCTGGATATGCAAACAAAAATAGGCATGGTTTTACGTTATGGGATATTTGACAGTAGCAAACAATTTAGAATAAAAAATTGACATTGGAAGCAGAATGGGTGATTGAGTGGTGGGATTAGAAAAAAAGCTCTTTCGATTATGTGGCCTTTTTAATTACAAAATGTCTTTCAGACACAAGTATAACTATCAACAATGCAATGGGTACAAAGAACAAAATGCAAAATGAAAATTGAAAAATAAAAAATATAATAAGGCTGCCAGTTTCTCAGCTTCTCAGAAAGGGGAACCTTAAGGATGCTAACAATTCACTTCTGAGACAACTTCGCTGAAAATCCATACTGTTTTTATTAGTTTTACCATAATGGCATATCCTTTATATCAAACCATCAGAAACTGCCTTCAATATACAAAGGCACACCCAATGCTCATCAGGATCCCAATAATATTTTTCCATATGAATGTAGCTGTCTTACTCTTCCACTGCAAGAATAAGTGGCTTAATGTTTCTGTGCTAGATCAGATAAGGCTGAGAAAAAGGAATATAAGGCCTATAAATTCAATTTAATCAAATTTTCAAAGACTAACACTTAGATGAAAGGCTCAAAGTGACTAATATTGAAGTAGGATATAATTTAATGACAGAAATGAAAGTGATAACGACTATGGCACTATACCTGATGATAATTGTCTTATATTCTCTCTTGAATTGAATTGAATTGAATTGAATTTTCTTGTGAACTTACAGTAGCCTAAAATTTTTCTCTTCATCACAAATTTAATATTTAGGGATACCATCACTCTTTTTGTGCTTTAGTACTAGAGTATTTTATTATTTCATTTACTCTTGATGGTTAATTTAGATGGGAAATCAATTTAATACAGTCAAATATTAGATGGCTTCTTCTAAAATGGACCTACTCACCCAAAGTTTAAGTTGTTAAGAAAAGGCTCATTTTTGTGTTTTAGTATTAGACTATTTTATTATTTCATTTATGTTTGATGATTAATTTATATGGAAATCAATTTAATGTAGTCAAATATTTTGATGGTGTCTTCTAAGATGGAACTACTCACCTAATGTTTAAGTTGTTAAGCAAAGGCTCATGAATGACTGTTACATCTTTTGAATGCTCGCTGATGCAAGATCCCTTTGAGCTTGAACAATGAAATTTGACTTTATTTAGTAGAATACGGCACAAGTTATCAAATTCCTGAATGAGAGTCACTTTGTAATCGAGCTTGTGTTACCATATAGGTTTTAAGCTATGTAATGAATGACTTTGTTATGTCTTCAGTATGTACTAAAACCTTTTTTCAGTTTAGCCTGTGCTTTTTCACACCATCTGCCTCGGGGCATTAAAATCCACCGGCTGCTTGAGGGAACCTTTTGCCATCAACTACCTTGGGACTTAATAACACTCTCTTATCATAATTTATCATCCATTTGTTACACTAAACACTGAAAAATGTCTGTCATCTTTGATTTTTCCAAAGAGGAGGCATTACTTCTTGGCTGTAAACAATATTGGTGATAGGTTACAAGGTAGTTGAGTGGAAGCTGTAGAAATTTAATGTTGGATAATGTACGTTATTACTGTAAATGAAAGGGTGGTATTAAGAAATTATAAGTACTAGGCAGAAAAATAGCTCAGCATCATAGAAATTAACCCATTATGATTAAGTTTAGATAAGTACAGTGTAATGAGTCCCATGTATTATTGTTAGAGTATGTTAGTATATAGTTAGTTAGTCCGTTAGTGTTTAGCCAGTAGTTAGATTGCAGTTGGAACTGTATCTTTCCGTTACAGAGTTCATTACACTGTAATCAACTCCAGTACTATTAAAGGTGCTTCTCTGTAGTCACTTCAGATTTCAAATCAAGTTTCCAAAGCTTACATTATAACAACTGCTTTTTTCTTAAATTCAAGAGAATTTACCAGATAAAAAACATTTAGATTTGTCTTCTATGCATTGGTTGGAGACAAGGACAGATAGTATGTTCCACACATAAAGAAGAGAAAAGATCTAGATGCTCTGAATATCGGCTATACAAAATTAATTGTAGAGAATGAAAAGAACTATATATAGCAAAAAAGTGTTTTGCACCGACATGGCACATGACCTCTCCATGATCAGTTTTGCCAATTTTTTTATAATTAAGGGAAACATGAGAGTTGTTATATATAAGGGGTTTAAACTTTTAGTAACAAATTTAGACAAAAAATATCATAGTTAAAGTATAAATTACATTGCTTTATATGCTTTCATAACATTGCGGTTCATTTCTAATTGTATTTTTGTCCTTTTCCTAACATTCTGATCAGGTTGAACTGATTCTACAAGCGCTGGAGTATGAAATAGGTACGTTATAAATAGATATATTGCATGTGGCCATTGAATTCCTACTGTGACACCACTATTCTTAAGACAGTTGAACTCCTCCAGTTCTTTTATTATTGAATGAGTTGATAATTGATAGTTCTTCCTAAAGTGAATGGTACTTTAGCTTTTGCTAGACTCTTCATGATAAGCTTTCTAATGCCAAGTATCTCAAATTATCTTGTGCAGAACATGGAAAAGTGTTGGATGAATTTTTCCATTCAACTGCAGGTAGAGTTGAAACTCTAGCTATAAATGAAATGCTCATAACTTTTATTTGAACCTTTATCAACAACTTCATCTTTTACCTGGTCTTCAGGGAAGTTTCAAACTGAAATAGGAAAAAGTTGGGCAGCTGAGATCATCTCAAGAAGAAAATCTATATCAGCAAAAAGGCTAAGTTGATATAGGGCTGACTAGTCTTGGCTTGAGTGATTATGGTTGGCCAGATTAACAGAAAAGCTAAGTCAAAGCAGAACCAATAAGCATGATTTTTTGCAGAACAGGTTCTGGAATTTTAACATAATTTAGGGTGACATCTATCTGTTGTCCCTGCCTGATAAGTTCTTTTTTTTTTTTTTTTGAACTTGGAATCATTTGTCTTTCTTGGTGATGCATTTAAGCTTAGCTTTTTTCTTCATTCTTTCTTTTTGTCAACATTGGTAGTGTAAATTAATATCAAATATTGAACACTTTGTAATTTGTCTAAAATAGTTGGAAGTTGTAAGTAATGATTATTAGTGATGTTTTAGAAGCCAAATTGAATAGGAATCTTTTCTTAATCAGATAGTCAGGCACTGAAATCTTAATTAAATATTAGTTTGAACGTTTTGAACAAATAATGATAACAGTATTTTTTATTTTTTTTATGGAAGATTAAAATGATTATGTTTTAAAATAACGTAATTTACGAAGTTTTTAGTGAAGGTGAGAAAAAGGGGTTTATTAAAATTTATTATTAGTTGAGATTTATTAAAGATTGCAAATTAGTGAGTTTTAACTATTAGTAGAAAGAAATTTAGGAAAAAAGGTCTATTTACTAAAAGCTTATTTCGTAAAAGAACTTGTAATATAATTTCAGTTGTTTCAGACTTTTAAAATAATTGGAAATTGAAAAATATATATAGAATTTGTCGAACCCGAAATTTATTTTAAATTGCTTCACCTAAAATATACTGTATTTTTTTCTGTTAACTTTTTTATTATGATATAGGCATAAATGATATTCTTTTCTAAAAATGAAATGTTCATAAATTTACAATCTTCATTCGAGCTGTTATCAGTACTTTTTCAATGTCAAATACTACTTTTTAACTTTCGGCTAATTGAAAAAAATGAAATGAGGATTACTACTATTGTAAAGAAAATGCAACTTTATTAAATAGAATAATGCCAAATAAATTAACGTCTAAAAGAGTTAAACCTATGCTATGACAAAATTCCCTTACCACACAAAAGAAAAATACTATTAGAAGAAATGAGAGAAACTAATTTATTACATTATGATGAATTTACATTCAAATACATAATAGGAGCAGTGTGAACATTTACAAAATTATTCTAAAAAGAGGAATGATAACTTTCAAAATAAACAGACAAAAAGGTTGACAATATTTTTAACATAGACACTGTTGTCGTGTATCAAAGTTTTTTTAATTATACCACCGTTATTTGTCTAATGATTAAAAATAAATACTTTAGACTTAAAAGAAAAAGAGTCAGTTAAAAAGATTGAAAATATAAGTGACAACATTTCGAAAAAAAATGTAAATTTTAATATAAAGGTAAATTTTCAAAAATAATTAAACTGAGATTAGAGGAAAAATAAACCTTAATGCAAAAGAAAATTCAGAAACAGCTAATTTTTAAAATTTTATAAAACATACAAAAAAAATGTGTATAAAATGAGTAAAAAACACACATTAAGAAAATAAGGTCTCAAATTTATAATAGAAAAATTATTATCAAATACTGATTATTTAATGTCCGAGAAATAGTGGATTCGTTCTCTTTAAGTAAAATTTTGAATTTATAAAAAAAATATTATTAAATTGGGAGCAGAGATCCATTAAAATAATCAATTAATTTTTTTCTCAATGAAGATTAGTTATTAAGAAAGTCAAATAACAAATACTAAATATCAATAATATGGTAAAAACAATTGAAGCAGAAGGAAGGGTTGGTATGATTAGTATACTTGCTTGAATGATAAATTTGTATTTAGAATGCGATGTTTTGCTTTTTTATAAAACTTAATGAATAAGCTATTTACTTTTTGTCCCATAATATCACTGTGACTCATGATTAAAAGAAACAGATATTCATTGAGGTTCAAGAAATTTTATAATCATATCTACAAATACTATTTCATACATAACCTTGAGCCATCAAATCTGTTCTTAAAAATTTAGTCAATAATAGTATTACTTTTTTTAAAAACAAAGTAACCAATGAACAATTTGAGTAGTTGCAAAGATGTCAGAGTGAGATAGTAAATGTCGATTTATATAGTTAATTTTGTAAAACTTGATTTAGACAACAATACAATTTAATTTTATATAATTAATTTTTTATTACAATGTAACTTTAATACAATATATAATAAATAATATATTTAATTATTTTACTTTATATGATAAAAAAAATCACATATATGTTAAGGGTACAAACTGATTAATATTTAATCATTTGATTTATGTCTCGATTAATATTTAATTAATTTTAATTCGATCATTTCGGGCCATTTAAAATGCACTTCCTATTGTAATTTTCTACTTCTAGTAACTTGAAAAGCCTTCTAATTAATAATTGGAGTTGGTGATCACCGACACTTAGGTCAAAGGGAAAATGGTATCTAACTCTCACTCTAAAGGTCAATGCAGGCAACTTTAATTGAAGGGAACAATGGCTTTCTCAAGTGTCCATTCATAAAGAAAAAGAACATCAAAAGATAAGAGAATAATTTCTGTGTATCTCATTTTTAATTAAGAACCGTGAATCATGTTCAAGAAAAAAAATCACCTTCAAGTGGATTTTTTTTTTCCGATAAATACTCCTAAGAAATTATGGAAACATATATTAGTGCTGTTATCATTTTTTATAATTCTTTTTATGAAATATAGGATCAATTTAGTTAAACTTAAAAGAAATAAATAAAGTTTTAGAGAAATGTATAAAGAAAAATGAAATGAATTTTTTATTTAAAAGAGAAAAAAAAATCATCGGTTATATTTTTTTAGAAGCTTCTATTTTTAAAACCTTTATTAAAAAGTTGTGTTCTCTTATTATATGGTACAATTTTGATGCTTCGTGGAAAGCTAGGGATGTCAAATTAGTACACCTGTCAATCTATTTAGTTAGAACAAATTTAATGTTATTAACTATAATAATTATTTTCCTTAATTTTACAAGTGAATTCATTAACTACTGCTAACGCAAGTAGAGTGACTCGTAAGCTGACTTTACGAGATGATTAACTTAATTTAAAAATTATAAAAATAGAAAATATTAAAGCACAAAATATGAAATTAAATTCCAACAACATATTAATTTATAATAAAATAAATAATTAGCTAACAAAATAAAATTTCAAAAGAAATTATAAGAAAAATAAGTTTAAAATGTAAACAGTTTGCGCATTCACCCACCTTGACATGTGTACTAAATGAGTATAAACAAAATAAGTGAGTGAAACATTTTTATTGCATATCTCTAAGCTGAATTGCAACTCACTTCAATGATACATTCATTTTGGCATGACAAATTAATTTCACAAATGTAAAAGATTTTCGTTACTGCTACTTTAATATTGATTTTGCAACTCAACTATAGCTAATTGTGTACTGATTTTGCTGCTCAAGTATAGTATTATTGTAACACTCATTGTTAAGATGAATGTTAATTATTGGTTTAAAAATATAAGTAAAGATTCTTTTTGTTTAAAAATATTGTTTGGGTTGTTGGAAAGTACATCTTGTTATTTTTGAGATTATGTGGTGTGAGCAATTTGGGGTTGACGTTATTAACTTTTGCATCATGTGATGGTTTGGTTGGTGTGTTTTTGTAGTAAGGTGAGTGTCGGTTTTGTTGCTGTGGGTTGTTGAGTGATGTCATTTTCTAGAAGTTTCTTTAGCTACATTACAAGGTTAGTGTAAATGATATGATCAACAGAATAATAATGTGTTCATATTTGATTCAATACTTTTTCTTCTTCAGGTTGTCAATAAAGTATTTTAGTAGTGTTTTGTTGTTTCGACCTTTTTAGTTGTTAGTTTCTATAACTAAAAATGTATGTTTGTGAATAGGGTATCGTCGTCTACCAATCATATTTTTCTTATGTTTCTAGTTAATAATTTATAAAAAAATTGGTTGTGTTAGTATTTTATATTGCTTATAATTTATTTGTGTTATTATATTTGGATATGAGTTTTTTTAGTTATAATGAATCATACAATTTTTATATTCTAGTTTTCCATCATTTATGTATAGAAACATTATCTATTTTAAAATATTAGGAATTCTAAAAAATATATGAAATAGGTTTAAGCACAAGAGTCATTGTATTGGGAAAATTGTATGTATAAAGTAATATGGACAAGATTGAGAATTTGATTATTTATAATACGGAATAATAAATAGGTGTAAGGTAGTGAATATTAGGTTCACATAGATAATGAAAAAAAAATATTGGTATGAAATGTATATTAGACTTGTTATGTAGAGATAGTAAATGATGAGAAAGGAGATTTGAAGAGAATTGTAAATGGGTCCATAAAGGCTATAGAAAATGGACTCAGGTAAGGATATTATAAATGAGTATGGAGAAAGTGGTGTGAATGAGCTAGTTAGGATAAAGTGAATTGTCTAGGTGATGATCATGTAAATTAGACAACTTCTTCTTGTACCTCCATGGTCTCACTTTTCACCTCCATAGAAAAATTAAAATGTCCAAATTACCATTAATGCATAATATTATATTTCAACTACACCCTTTATCTCATTTGTAAGAAGTGTTGTTGTTTCGTCTCCCTGCACCTCTCTCGCTAGTGACGTTCTTGCACCTTTGTCATTGACGTTCCTTCACCTTTTTATTGGTGTGTGCTAGGTTCATCATCACTGTTGGTGTATTTGTTCATAGGAACGAATTTGTGTGGCACTCCCATTTGTAGAGAAGAATACTGTGTTGGTTGAACCATCGACAAACAACCCAACCACCACATGAACCACTACCGATGACCACCATAAAATCTTCAACGACTATGCACCAAATATCACTTCAACAAGAACACACTGTGTTGTCTTTTATTTTCAAATTTCTCCATACCTAATTTTGTAATTTCAATAAAGTCATTTTCATCATTTAAAAAATTATAGAGGTACAGGTGAGATCATGGAGGTGCAGGAAGAATCCATCTGTAAATTATCGACTTGGTATATGTGAAAACGATCTTAATGATCCATTTAAGATTGCCTATCTAAAAAGCTCATAATAAACTATATCATCAAATTGATCCATCCCCACGAGTTGAAGATGTTCCTTTAAAGCTCATTAAGAAAAGGTGTAAGGTACAAGACAAATATCATATTCAAATATATCAAACGGTCTTGCAAAGCCATCGAAGTGTTGACTCACATTCCCACAAAGGCTTTGACACAACAAATGATGAACGTCTGTTTCTCATCTTCATGGATTTAGTATCTTCTTTGGATAAGTTATGGAGGATTGATGCAGAAGCTAGAAATGAAGGTAGAGTAGTTCACGAATTTGGTGGAGAGAAAAGATGAGGTTTGGTCTAGGAGAGGTTAGACCAAGTCACTAGATTTGGATTTAGGTTAGAGTTTAGAGAAATAACTCTAAGTATATCCTCTAACGTGGGAGAACTTTAAGAACAAGTATCTATGGCTGAATTTTGGTAGCATATCCTCATTCATAGATAGTTGAAAATACAAAGGCCTAACACACTTATTTATAGTGCTAGGTGTCGTCCAAAAGAGAGTAAAAAGATCAAATTAAAAAATACAGACCTTAACCATAGATCTAGCGTATCCAATGAGAGCATGGCATGAGGCATGTCACACCTTCCTTGCTTGTTCCACATTTTCCACATGTTAAATGGTTGCTTGAGTGGCACACTCTCTTCCTTTGCCCTAGATGTTCTAGGGTTTATCTTGGCTTAAAGTCTAATTCAAACCTTAGGTCGACCAAAAACCCTAATTCTAACTTAATCTACTCAAGGCCAAATTACAAGTCCATGACCCTAACCTACTTGGCCAACACACGGTCCAAAATATTTTAAACTATTCTAAACAAATTTATAAATAAATGACTTCTTCTTAATGATTCATGTTCTTTAGAATGATTTCCTAAAATTGAATTTAGGCCAAAAAGGTTTATTGGAAGCCCAAATTAGGTTAAACAAGCCCAAACTTCTAAGAAGCACCCCATCAAGACTTTAGCTCTTTGACTTCTTTATTCTATGAATATATTGGTTGAATGGTCTGTCATCAACAAATATAATTATTATTCTTATATGCTTAAAATAGTGTCATATTAATACATGAAAAAAATGTTTATAACTAAAAGGTACTATAAACCACAATAAGTGGAGCATAATAGAGTTATTGTTAACTAAAAGACTACCAACTTCTAATATAATTCTGACGTACAATAAAAAATCAACATGTTACTCACATTGGTCTTATTTAAGATGTTTATAAATAGAAAAATTGTCATACATAATCAACTAGTGATTATGCATAAAAAGTCAACATATTGTGTATACATCCTTACTAAATTTGTTGAAGTGTGAGATTACAAAAAATTCTTAGATGATAAAAAAATTGTTATTTCTTTATAAAACTTTCACTCCGTAGAGTATTTTTCTCATAGATAGTTCTTAGATATAATCTTTTTATAAAGTTATCCTTTTAATCTTATGAACAATTCTTTTTGTAATAACTAGAAGTGGCAATTAAAGAATACATGAAAAATTCATAAGTTAAATACTTGTGTTTTTTATATTTAGATAAAATAATTTAAATATATTAAATTTTATTTTTTTATTTGGATATATTATTTTAATGATCAGGAATAATTATCATTAATAATATCAAATAAAAAAATTATCATCAAATATTTACCAATGAAAAACATACTTGACATCCATAAAAAAATAGTATCGTTAACGTTATTAAAGGAAACTCAGAAAAGAATCAATCAAGAAATAACTTTGATTGAAAAAAATATAACATCAATATGTCAATCGAAAAATAAAATTCTATTAATGAAAAACCTGAATTACATTAATAATAAATAGTGTCCTTGATATCAATAAAAAAAAATTTGTTGGCATAGAAAAACAGTTTTGTCAATTTGATTGAGAAAACCTTATCAACATTGATCGAGAAATAGTCCTGACCTACCTTATGATAGACATTAATAAAAGAAAGAAAAATCCTTGATTGACACTAATTAAAATTAATCTTAGGTATTGCTAATTGAAAAATTATGTTTGATAATAATAGAATGAACATGGTTGAATTTGACTAAGAAAATTTTGACCAATAGCAAATTGAAATAACATTGTTCTCTATTAAAAAAGAATATTGTATTGATAATCATAATCACAATCAAACTTAACTAAACTTTTTTTAACATTACTCAAAATCACTATATCAAATCAACAAAACTTTAGTCTTGATTGGTGACACAAATAAACTAAATCGATTGAAATCAAATAAAAAAAATTACGAATAATAAAATAAAGACACATTTGATATAAGAAAGTCGGTACAATAAACTTCATATTCTTACTTTTTCAGATAAAAAATTTGAAATTATTTAAATAATTAAGTTATTCTCATACATTTTTAAAATTTTAAGTTCTCTAAATATTTTATTCGTCAATATATTTTGTCATAAAATATTTCAATTTTATAAAAATAATTTACTCTTGAAAAAAATTTCATTAAGCACACTATTAAAATATTTTTTAAATAATTGGCAAAAATAACTTTTATACTCTATTTTGTAATACGAAGTTTTATACTTAATAATACATGATTTAACTAGTGATTGATAGACCGACAATTTGACCGGATTAATAATCTATTCGATTCTAATAACATCGAATAATAGTACATTTAAGACTTTCACTTAATTATTCTGAACATAAATCAATATTTTTTTCTATTATCGGTGGACCAAATAAGACGTACCTTTATTTTTTTCCACTAAAAGCTACCAGTGTTTTAAGAAATTTGCTAGACATAAAAATGAAGCAAACACTAAACCAGAAGAAGCAAGAAAGTAAAAGAAACGCAACTTTCAAGGAGACCGAAAAAGGGAAAAAGCTAAAAATTGTGACAAATTTGAAGGTTTTCAATCAGTGTTAACAAGCTCTTGATCCGAAATCTTACCTTAATTTAAAGGATTTTTGGTCTGTCACAGCATATCTGATCATCACGGGCAGCCAAACAAACATTGTTTGATGGAGAAGGTGGTCCACATGCCCACTTGCATTTTCCCCCAAATCCTCTTCATATGTTCCACTTCATCATTATCTAATCAATCATCGCTTTCTAATTCAAACAAATCTAGGTTTTGCACCATAACCAATGATCACTTTTGCTTCATTCAAAACATGTTCCTCTCATCAAAATAACTATGTATTTATTAATAGAAAATTTCATATAGATTAAAAAGTGGGTTCTTTCAATAGTTTATAAATAAATATAAATATCATTTTTTAAACTGATTTTGGAAGGTTGAGCTAGGTTTAAATTTTATTTCTTAATACGATATCAAATCAGCTTGTCCTAACACGGTTGTTGGACCACCCATTATCGGACTGCTATCGAACCATCCCTAAATAATATAAGCCCACGCAAAGTTAAGCAATCTTAGTATAAGAAAGTGTGTTGGAAATCTCACATTAACTAGAGATGAGACTTTTTCATAATTGAGTTAGATTTAAATTCTAATTTTTTTTATAATATTTAAAAAACTGTTTGATTTAGTGTAATTAGCAATTAGTAATGTGGTAGTCTCAAAACAGCTCTTTTAATTGCTATTTTGGAGTATAAATTCCATTTTCTTAACCAAAAAAAGGCCATAAAACAAATCCACTCATGTTCTGAATGCTGCAATAACATGAAAAAACAAGAATGAGAACATAAAAAAAGAAGAAAAGTACGAGCTTACTATCTGTCTGCCTTGTGGTTTTTGTCTTTTGCATGCACTAATTAATAATGTAAACACGTTCATGTTATATTTATCTTTTATTCTTAATCTCATGCATGTCCAAGTTCAATTTTAAATCCCCACTTTGCTAAATAATATAGTAAAATGGTTCAATCTCATAATCCTTGAAGCATAAAATAAACTGTCTACGAAACCAAAGCTGGAGATTATCCACTTAAAAATGAAGTCAAGAACCAAAAGGTCATTAGTAATGACAAATTACATTAATGTTATTATTGATGATGATGTTATCTTGCTGTGATCTAGTTATTGTTAATTAATTATATATTTCTATCTACTACTTGTTCATGTATCTAATTACATTTTTTTTACAAATAGAAAATGTTGCAAACATAAGTAATAGTATCAAACGTTGCAGCATGGAGTATGATGAGAAAAGTAGCAATGAGGGAGATGATCACAGTTTAGTGACTTAAAGAACGAATATTTTGAGTTTTTTTTATCAAATTGGCAAAAGGTAAAATAATTATATATTTTTTCATTAAATTTGGTTGAAAACCTTTCTTATAAAGCTACAATGTATAAGAACTAATTTAATATATAATTTTTAGGATGTTTTTATATTACGTTGTAAAGTTTACTGATCAATATGTAATTAAGTTGTATAGATATAATTATTATCATTTTATATCTTTAAATACTTAACCAGAATTTTCATTTTTTTATTAAATTAAAGTATAATTGATTTACCTGATGAAAACAAAAGTATTCATTTATTTTTTAATCATGACATATCTATGAACTTTGCAAGTTATGATAAAAAAATGTAGAAAATGGAAAGTTTATAGCGCTGACAATTCTATGAACGGCGCCTCTACGTTGCGTGGCCTTTTCATTTATTAACAATGTTATAGTTTAATGTCAAAGTTTGAACACAATTCTGAATTCGATTTATAATAATAAAAAAAAGTTTGAACAGCATTCACGTTATTGAGACAAATTAAAATGAAAAATGTTACTTCTAGTAAACATAAATACTCAAATTAAAAAAAAAAAATCTTACGCTTTGACTTGGATGGTTTTAATTGTGAACCATACTAATTCAAATATAATTTTTTAGGCTAATTTTCACATTAAATTTATAATAGTCACGAATACAGTTATTTTATTACAGCATATACTTGAATTGCGAAAACAATTTTTGTTGAGAAATGAATCTAATATTATCTGATTAAGAACGCATATTTTATGTTGTAGAAAAACATAACACATAAATTATCAAGATTAAGTTTAGTTACTTAGTTTGAAGAGAATAAGGTTTGAGTTTTTAAAAATTAATTTTGTAAAATATTTTTAGTATTTTGTAAGGAAAATATGATGAAAGAAAGGAGAATGAAGCTTTAATTCCAAGGAACTATTTATAACTCTTTTGTACTTCAGCAATGGGGTGTGATCTGCTGTGAATGGCGAAAAATGATTGAAAAAATTGATGTCATTTATGTGCTGTTGAAGATGATAATAAAAGAGAATTGTGAGGTAGCATTCTGGGGAGTCGCTGTCACGTGGCTTTTGGATTTGCGACCCCACACCAGAACACAATCCGTGTAACCGTGTTCCTCACCCCATTGAAGCATAGCCTATGCAGACACGACACACATAAACACATCCTCAGTTCAGACATTTTCTCCCAGGTTGAAAATTCATCAATGTTTATTGTCTTCTACTCAGAACAAGAAAACGCGTTCAAACAAGGCAGATAAAAGGTATTTGAGGTTTGAGGGGAGGACCCTTTTGCTTCTTCTTTCTGGTAGTGGTGCTGTGGGTGCTCCCACTACGTCAGCAAAATCTGACAACAAGAGAATCTTCATAGATTGTGGGGAACAAAAGTACCATAAATAACCATAGTGTTGACATTCAAGAAGGAATATTGAGTGTTTTAGAGATTGGCAGTGTTATGTGATCTGGGTTTTGTGGGGTGAGAAGATTTTGAGGTGTGGCACTTGAGGCATTGGTTTGGTTGGTAAAGTTTGGTGGCAATTGCAATAGAAATGTCTTTTCTTGATCCAAAGGTTTGATCTTGGCTTGGAGTCTAAGAATTTTGGTTGTTATTATTGTTATTATGGGATCTAAAGTTTAGAGCTTTACTTTCTGTTGAGATTGTCACGTGACATGTCGGCAGCCTCGCCGTCTCCGGCGGCATCCGCGGCCTCGCCACCGCCACAAACACCAGCCCCCTCCAACACTGCTAGTCCCTCACCTTCCAACGCCACCACTACTCCGCCGCAACAACCTCCTTCTTCCACTTCTCCGCCGCAACAACCAGCTTCTCCGCCTCCGCCAACCCCATCTCCGGCGTCTCCGCCGCCGTCACCGCCGCCTAGTTCTTCACCTCCCCCCGTCTCTGGAACACCCCCTCCATTAGTACCTCCACCCTCACCACCGCCATCTTCGCCACAGCCATCTCCTCCTCCGCCTTCTCCCGATGCACCGCCACCGGTGCCACCGAGCTCTCCACCACCACCGGTGCCATCAAACTCTCCACCACCACCTGTGCCACCGCGCTCTCCACCGCCACCGTCACCATCGGCACCAGTTCCATCAAGAAGCCCTCCGTCACCGCCACCGCCATCAAACCCTCCTAATAACACATCTCCACCACTTTTACCACCACCCCCACAACCATCACCATCAGCGCCACCACCTAACAACACCCCACCACCGCGAAATTCACCACCTCCTCCGGCCACCACCTCGCCACCACGAAATTCACCACCTACTCCGGCTGCACCGCCCCCCAGTAACTCAACTAGGACGCCGCCGGCGGTAAATTCGCCGCCACCGCGATCATCGCCGCCGCCAGCACCTGAACCATCCAACCCTCCTTCTAGGATTAGTCCTCCTCCCACACCAAGTTCCTCACCACCTCCACCTTCAAATTCTACGCCAAGCTCATCACCTCCGTCACCACCATCACCACCTTCAGTTACTCTATTGGCCCCGCCACCGCCGTCCCCGTCGGAAGTTTCATCGCCCCCATCCCCGCCTCCCAGTGGTGGAAATGGAATTGGCACTGGTGGGGTAGTGGCTATTAGTGTGGTGGGTGCATTTCTGCTACTTGGCTTCATTGGTGTTCTTATATGGTGCATGAGGAGGCAAAAGAGAAAGATTCCTTCCAATGGTGGTTATGTCATGCCATCCACTCTTGCCTCGTCTCCTGAATCAGGTAAATTCACACATTTCTTCGTAAGTTCAGAACAATTTATATATCTCAGCCTTTGGAGAACTTAGATCAGAGAATTTTATCCGGCCAGAACCATTATGCCTCACTCTTGTTATGTCTTTATCATGCTCTCTTTTATTTGGTAGTTTGGTACTTTGGAAATTTATTATTGTTGGTGCATATGTTAGATTGGTTGAACCAGTTTGTATGTGTCTTTCTTAATCTAAAAAGGTTAAACCTTTGCCAATTTGTTGGCATTAAATTAATTAAAGTGTGTGACTTTGTCCAGATTCATCCTTTTTTAAGACACACTCCTCAGCGCCTCTTGTGCAAAGTGGCTCTGGCAGTGATGTTGTGTACACACCCTCTGATCCTGGTGGACTGGGCCACTCAAGGTCATGGTTTTCATATGAAGAACTAATCAAGGCCACAAATGGTTTCTCAAGTCAAAATCTTTTGGGTGAGGGCGGATTTGGTTGTGTGTATAAAGGGCACCTTCCTGATGGAAGAGAGATAGCAGTGAAACAACTGAAGATTGGTGGAGGACAGGGAGAGAGAGAATTCAAAGCTGAAGTGGAAATTATCAGTCGTATACATCATCGCCATTTGGTTTCTTTGGTGGGATACTGCATTGAAGACAACAGAAGACTACTTGTCTATGACTACGTTCCTAACGATACCCTTTACTTCCATCTTCATGGTAAACTCCATCTGAGTGATAAAGGAATGATTCAGTTTAATTTGATTATCTTAGATTGTTAACTGAAATTATAATTTACAGGGGAAAACCAGCCTGTGCTAGAATGGGCAAACCGTGTTAAAATTGCAGCTGGTGCAGCCCGAGGACTAGCTTACCTCCATGAAGACTGTAATTATCAATCCTTTATTTTTTTTTCCTTGTCTTGAATTGCACATAAATGCCTATCACTCCACTTTCTTTTTGCAAATTTGAATTTTTGGAATTGGCTAAAATCTAGTCCATGAATGTGAATTGGTGCTTGGTAGCTAGGAGAGTGGACATCATGCATAAACTTTTCCTGACAAAGAAGGATGTCATTATTCTATGGGAGAAAATTTTCTATAAACACATTTTGGAGAAAAAATAAATAAAAGTTAATTAACTTCTCCATAAAATAAAGTTAATTTATATATAAACTAAATTGTAGAACTCATTTCGTATTAGCTCTCTTTAGTAGTAGTTGACAGAAGGGGGGAACCACATAACCAAACATGGTGGTTTTTGGTCACAGATACCAAATCTCTAATTTATCATAAACAAGACTGGACAAAATAGGACAACAGAGTTAGTTAATATGCAATGAACCTAAAATCTAGTCAAATATGAATATTTTTTGTGACATGGATCAATTTTACAACTCAATGGCATCAAGTGATGCAGGTAGCTGACTCATCTAGTAAGTAGGATATGGTTAGAGATGTTGTATTATTGTTTATTATTAATCCTGTTGAATGTGATTCACTTTTCAGGCAACCCTCGGATTATTCACAGGGATATCAAGTCTTCAAACATTCTTTTAGATTTCAATTATGAAGCTAAGGTATCTGTCATACTACTTATTCAAAGTTTGATAGTTTGTTCTATTATATCCATCCAAATCTTATACTCTAATTTGTAATGTCAGGTCTCAGATTTTGGGCTAGCCAAATTAGCTCTTGATGCAAACACACATATTACCACCCGTGTCATGGGAACTTTTGGGTGAGCATTCATTAAGATTTCTCCAAACTTCTCTTTTCTTCTTCACTATTTCATTTTCCACTCAGACTATTCAGAGCAAAATCATGTATTAACATTGATTTCCACCCTCATGTAAGGTATGTTGCCCCTGAATATGCTTCAAGTGGCAAATTGACTGAGAAGTCTGATGTATATTCTTTTGGAGTCGTGCTTTTGGAGCTAATTACTGGAAGGAAGCCAGTAGATGTATCCCAACCTTTGGGAGATGAAAGCCTGGTTGAATGGGTATATAAAGATGCCTCTTTTTCTAGTGTTGCTATCCCTATGCAAATCTTGAGAGAGAAGCTAAAAATATGGAATTTTTTGGTTTTGAGTTTAAGCATGCATAATTTAGTTCACAACTTTGTATCTGAAACTTTCAGGCCCCTTCAAATTTAATAAGATTGTGACTTTTTTGCCTTCAATCTTGCTGAAGAAAGATGAAGAACTAATGCCACTGGACATTGCTTGGCTACTATAATTGTACTTGTGAAAAAAGAACATAGTTGCATGCATGCATTGAAAACATAAAATTATATGGTTTATTTGCCAGAAACTGTCTAAACTTGTAAAAAAGTCAAACATATTCACTTAAAGATGTCACTACTTTATTTTTCAGGCGCGGCCTTTACTGAGTCATGCAATCGATACTGAGGATTTCAATAGTTTGGCAGATACAAAGCTGGAAAAGAATTATGTTGAGAGTGAATTGTATTGCATGATTGAGGTTGCTGCAGCTTGTGTGCGGCATTCAGCTTCAAAGAGACCTCGCATGGGACAGGTAAATATTGGATATTGTAAAAAACGGCAAAAAAAATGTTCTTTTGGATTATAGCAACAAGCAAATGCACAAACTACTGACATGGTTTTCCTGAACTGTTGTGTTTCATAGGTTGTTAGAGCTTTTGATAGCTTAAGAGGTTCTGATCTAACTAATGGAATGCAACTTGGTGAAAGTGAGGTGTTTGACTCTGCACAGCAATCTGAAGAAATAAGATTGTTTCGGAGGATGGCATTTGGTAGTCAAAATTACAGCACAGAGTTCTTTAGCCGTGCTAGTGTGAATCTATGAAAGGGCACTATGTACATTCTGGAAGAGCTTATTTTAAAGATCTTGTGAAGCTAAGCCAAAGGGGTGGCCCTGGTTGAGTCTTTTGTTGGTTGCAGATATGGCTAAGGTGCATTCTTGCTTTTGATTATGAGATTGACAGCTTCTGGTTAATATCCTCATTCTTGTGCCCGAATTTCTCATCATTCTTTTCATTAGCTGGTTTTTTGGCAGCAATTTTGCTTTTGTAATTAGAATTTGTAAAAAGGTACCTTCTACAACACTCACTCACGATGACAAAGATTAACATATTAGTTGATTTGTTGTGTAATGATAGAGTAGATGTGTGACTCTCTTTTTTGTGTCTTCTACATATTCTCATGAATTTCTAATGAGAGGGCAAGAAGCTTTATGTTTTTTTTGCATGAGACAATTGCACTGATAAAAAGTGACCATTTTAAGAATGTTTATGCAAATATTGTTTTATCAACTCCATCTTGTCCTAACTGATACTTGGAAACTGTCAAAGTCACCCTAAAATGATGTATGTATGGAAGCATATCAAATTGACCTCAGAAACCAATTAAAATACTTGCAATCCATCATATTTATTATTATGTTGAAATCCACACACTAAAGTTTTAGACACGGTGATTGAGTCTACTCATTCAATTCTCTCTTGGTGGTGGTTGATGAGGCCATAAATTCTTGCTTCATGCCAATGTCTGTTTCAGGGTTGGGTCAAAGCTCACAGATTTGTTTTAAGTTTTAGAATCTTGTAATCATTTAAAGCATAAAATTGGATGATGAGATGTTAATTTTTTTTTTTTTATCTTCTGCATATGTTAGCTTTGAATGCAAGAATTGCTGCGTTTTTGTTTACAGAGAATTATGGTTAAAACACTTACCTTGGTTTTATATTTTCTATTTCTTTTTTAAGTCTAGCTTATGCTACGAGTAGAGTTTAGTGAATTTTATATCTAATATAAAATTATTTTATATATAAGTTAATTTATATAACTTTTTTATATTTATATTTTTAATTTGTATATAAACTAATTTTAATTTATAACCGAAATTTATATATATATATATATATATTTATTTTATTTTATTTTATTGAAACCTTGTTAAAATATGTCCATAATTATTTTAAAGAGAAAACATTATTAGATATAAAAAATGTGTCTTACGGTTAATAAACAATATATTTCAAATTCATTTTCTTGTTTTATCTATTTAATAACCAAACAAGCTACATTCTTTATTTTATCTATTTAACTCTATATCATCATTATTGAGCACATCTCTCTCAAAATTAAGTTATTATACCATCATTCATCCCTACATCTCCATTCGATTTTGTAACAATGTTTTCAAAATTTTCAGTGGAGAAAAAGCTCATTGCACTGTTATTGTAACAAGAGGCAAACTCATCAGTAGCTTTAAAAGATATACAATGGATAAACAACATGTATTCGGTCTCTAAGATTTTTTAATTCTCTCTTTTTAGTGAAAAGTGAAGAATCTTAAAAGACTAAGACAAAATAAAATAACAACATTAATTTATATATGAAAATATAATTCAATAATAATATAAAAAGGTGAAAAATAAAAATATAGCTTTTTGAATTTTTTATAATTAGTGTACAAATTAGGTAAGTCATAAAAATATGTAGAATAAGCTAGAAATTTTGCTGAATTTTATTGGCCCAAGAGAGTGTCGTTAGAAAAAGAAAAAATAATCAATTTAATATTCTTTTATTGTTGAAAATCTCACAAAATTAGTCAACAAAAATACTATTTCTTGATTTGATTAAGTATAACTTTAGAAGACTTTGTACATGTCCTTTATGGGAGTTTTAATTTATTTTCTTTCACTTACTTATTGTTCTTTGGAGTCATCACTCACCCTTAAATAAAAACTCTTCTCTTGTCTTTTTTTTTTTTTTTTTTTTTTTTTTTTGTTTATTTTCTTGACCAATAAAAAGTTTTACGTAGCGTTTGGATCTAACGATATATTTACTTTGATGAATAAAATGAAGAAATAGTTAGAAAAATAAAAAATAAAATATTAATAAAATATGAAAAATGAGAAAAAAAATTCACTGTAAATTCTCTCCTTGTTAAACGATGATTTGCGAAAATTTGCAAAGAATAAAATTTTATTAATAATAATAATTCTAATAAAACTATAAAAATAATAACAATAAAAATAAAAATTATAATAATAATTAAAATAAATTTTAAAAAAATAATAATTTAATCATATAATATACTATTATAATATAATAATTTAATTTATAATCGATTATATATTATAAAATTAACATATAATTAATTAATTATATATATATATATATAATAAAATCGATTATGTATATATACATAACGTTTATAATATATAATATATTATGTATATAATAGATTATAGATTATATATTATAATGTTATATATTATATTATTAACGTTGTTAACACCCGATTTTATCCGGGTAATATTTTAAATTAAAGTATAATGATAAAAATGAATAAAGAAAAAATGAATAATAATATAAAATATATATTTATTAGTTTAAGTTTTCTTGAAATAATAATAATAAAAATAAATAAAATTCGAATTTTTTCATTACAAAACAAAAAAAGACTAAAAAAGAAAAGGTGGTGATTTTTTAAAAAAAATAATAAAATAAAATAAAATAAATAATTCATAATAATAGAAAAAAATGAAAATAATAAAATAAAAATATATAAAATTAAAACAACAGAATTTAAAAATAAAATAATAAATAATAAAAAACAATAACAAGAAAGGAGGACTGTTTTCAAACTACTTCCTTGATTGGCATTTACAAAAATAATAATAATATAAAACAATAAAAAATAAGTCAACCCTCTAACTTCTCACTCCCTAACTCCAGGTAATGTTTGCTTCAAATAAAAATAAAAATTGTGAAACTGCTCAAAACAACCCACCTTCTCCACTTCACAAAAATAAAATTAATAATTAATAGATTATGACCGTTGGAGAGTGACTTCAGTCTCATTCCTGGTTTGATTCATCTTTAATATTAATTTAAAAAAATAATAATAATAACGAGAAGAAGGAGTAAAAGAGGGATAATTGTTCTTAAACACATGGATTTTTTAAAAAATAATAATAAAGCAGATACTTGGAAAGAGAAGAATAGGGATACGGATCGTTTTTATTATGGGGGGAGGACACAGAGAAAAAAAAAAGGGAAAAGGAACGGAGAAGAGGATTGGAGAAAAAGAGAGAACAGAGGAACGAAAAAGAAGAGGCCTGAGAAGAGAGAAAGAAGAAAGCACAGGAAAAGACTAAGTTCATCAGGTATGTTTCTTTTTTGCTGGTTTTCAAGTTACATTCATACAATTCATTTACATTGCATAAAAAAAAAAAAAAAAAAACCCACCAATGATTCTTATGGCATATACAGTTCCATGAACATATGAAGTTCCACCATTTCTCTGCATTTTATTTCTACTGTGCATCCACTTCATAAAAATAAAAAATGACAACATGCATAACATCCTGCACCTTGTTACTACCTCCATGTCACACCACAACACCAGTGCAGTTCCCAAACGCCTTCATGACAGCCTCCACAAACTCCCCACATGCATCCTACCATTACCAAACTGCACCACCGAACCCTCCTACCCCACTGCCTTCCACGTCAACCAGGGTGACCTTCACCTTCGTCCTCCTTCATTCTCGGCCGCCATCTCCTTGGGCTTGCGAGAACCACCACCATAGTTGGTCTGCACCTGCATGACTCCTCCTTGCACAGCCATGCACCTCCAGCATCTTCACCATGCATTTTCCTCCACTTTCTCACTTACCACTGCACCTCGCATTCTCCATGGCACCATGCCAACCTTCCTCGCTGCTGAACCTTGTTCCATCACCGTTCTCGGCCTCCACCATATGCTCCTCCAATCTGCACCACCATGGTGGCTTCCACTGCTTGCCCTCCATACGGCCATGCACCTCCAGCACCTTCTGCTTTGTACCAAACTGCCATGAACGTCCCATCCTGCACCACGCATTTCCACAATCTCCCAACCAATGTCATGACGCCAAGCTAATACCCCATATCACCATGCTCGTCATCACTCTCCATCTCGCAAGCTTAGCCTTCAAACTGTACCACATGTGCCCCTCCATGCTGCCTTGAAACCTTCAGCAACTCCAAAACAGTTACCTGCACTTCCAATAAGCTTCCCATAACTACGTTCCACCCTTTACCCATGCAAACAGCGCCACATGTCCCCCTCCATGTCTTCCACGCACCTCCAAGCATGTTCTCCACCTCATCCTGTCAACCATGAACCTTCACCTTGCCATCATTACCTCCATGTTTTATATACACCTTCTCCACCATGATGCACCACCGTATCAAGCCAGTAACGCCACAAGCACCCTGAACCGCCACCATGATGCACCAGCGCCCACCAAGGACCTCCGAACACCTCCACCATGCGCCCACAAGTCCATTTTCCTCCCCAACCTTGATCTCGCACCTCCACCGAAGCCAGCAGCTTTACAAGCATCTCCAAGCACCCTTCGACACCATGTTGTCCCCTCACGTCACCTCTCGAAGGCCACTGCCAGCCCTAAACAGAGCAGCACCACCACACCTATGCACCTCTTCAACATGCCACACCAACTTACGCCTTGTGCCCATGCTCCACCACCTTCAATTGCAAGCCCTCTCGCTTCCCGCAACCACCACCTCTATTTACGTCATTGCCGAAACACCTCTAAAACAACACCTTTATGAGTGCCACCAAGCGCCACCACGGGCCACCATCTCAAACACGAAGGCGCCATGTTCAATGCCATCAAGCAACGCAGCCACCCAAACCACCACTGACGCCATTAAAACACCCTAAACGCCATCTTGCCTCACGTTGCCATGCGCCGCCGAGTCAATACCCATCGCCGCCGCCTTCACCGTCGACAACGCCATGTATCGCCGTTGTCGTCGGTGGCGTCCTTCGTCGTTTATGGCTGCCACCACCTTCGTAAGCCATGCCTTCCTCTCCCATGAATCCTCCACTGAGTGCACGTGCCTTCCAAACCCTAGATGGGTTCCTGGTTAGTAGGGGTGCTCTCTGCACCCCACATGTTGAATCTGCACCTGCAGTTCTCCCCAGTTACCAAACTGCCCTTAACAATAGCTGGGTTTCTGACTAGTGGGTTCGCTTTCTGCACCCCCATTAATTAAGATTTACACCCCATCTCTTCATAATCCCTAAAATGTTCCTAGCCATAGGTTGAGTTTTTAATTGGTGGGGTTACTTCATGCACCCCCATTAATTAAGATCTGCACCCATACTCCTCTCAATTACTGAAATGTCCTTAACCCAAGTTGAGTTGCCGATTGGCAGGGTTACTTCCTGCACCTCCATTAATTAAGATCTACACTCACACCTTTCTAAATTCCAAAACTGCCCTCACAAATACCAGAGAAAAAAGACCCCTCTACACCAGTTAAAACTTACATATTTAAGCTTAGCATTGTCACGTTTCATTTTTTGCATGCATGATCCTGTCGAAATTAAAGTATCAATTCTATGTTGCATATAATTGTTGCATGTTATTTTTCAACATCGAATTTGAGATATACCCCATTCCTCAAAGCCCAGGCTTTAAACCTGGTATTGTTACTCAAAGCCCAGGCTTTAAACCTGGCACTGTATCTCAAAGCCCAGGCTTTAAACCTGGCACTGTATCTCAAAGCCCAGGCTTTACACCTGGCACTGCTATTCAAAGCCCAGGCTTTAAACCTGGCACTGACGCCATTCACTTATCCTACTTTTAAACACAAGCTTTCAAAAATTTTGAAATATCAAACCGATTAACAATTTTATCAACAAAGAACTACGTAACCCTGATTCTCCATCCCTGATGGAGATACGTAGGAGCAAGGTCAACCTTGTCGGGCTCCCTAAAACCAAAAAATATTTTGTTTGTTTTATCTTAATCTCTTTCTTAGGAAAATAAGTGTTTTAAAAAATCACACTCAGACTACTTATTTAATTAAAGGTACCATCTTAGGACGGGCGTTGTGGGGGTGCTAACACCTTCCCCACACGTAACTGACTCCCGGACTCGAAATTCGTTTTCGCAAACTTGCCTTATCTTATTTTTGGTTTTCCATAGTTTTTCCTAATAAACTGCGGTGGCGACTCCTCTGTTTTGAAAATTAAATCAAAATTATTTTTTATTCGTCGTGCCGTCGTGGCCCCGGTTGCGACAAACGTATAATTAATTATATATATAATAAATTATGTATTATAAATGTAATATATAATTAATTATATTAATTATGTATTATAATATAATAAAAATAATATTAAATAAAAATTTATATATTAAATTAATTTATATAATTAAAATATTTAATGATATAGTTAATAAAAATAAATAATAATAATAATATGTATGTAATATAATAAAAGTAAGTGTAATTATTAATAATAAATATAAAAAAATAATATTGTATAAATTTAGTATAAAATATTAATAAATTTAGTTTAATAATGTTTTATTTTAAATTAAATTTAAATAAAGTTAATATTATTCACCTCAAGTCCGTTGAGATGAGATCGCTAGGGTCAATCACCGCGTATGAGGTATTGTCCGCTTTGGAGTTCGGTTGCTCCGTCACACTTTTGTCCTTAAAAGGCGTCTCGGAGGGTTAAAGGAGGAAGGTGTATATAAATTGACCTTGGCCTCGACTCTCAAGCGATGTGGGACTATTGGGTGTACCGGAACAAGCTCTCCCGGTCAAGGGCTAAGGGAAGAGATCCCATAGACAGTGTTCCGACCTCAAGTTCGTTGAGATGACATCGCTAGAGTCAATCACCGTGTCTAGGTATTGTCCGCTTTGGAGCTGGGTTGCTCCATCACAGTTTTGTCCTTAAGAAGCGCCTCGGGGGTTAAGGAGAAAAAGGTGTATATAAACTGACCTTGACATCGACTCCTAAGCGATATGAGACTATTGGGTGTATCGGAATATTATTAATATTAAAAATTAATAATAATAAAATAAAAAATAATAATTATAATAATAAACATAATAAAATTGTAAACTAATAATAATAATAATAAAATTATAATTATAATAATAATATTATTAATAATAATAACTTAATTTTTTATTTTAATTTTAATTTTAAAATAATTGATATTTTTTATAATTTCATGAACTAAAATAATAATTTATCAATCATATCCAAAATATTAATGATATTTAATCTTAATTAATTTTAATTATAATTTATTTATTAAAAAAATTATCAATTATACGTATCACATCACTCACAAACTTTTATAAATTTTCTCTTCTTTTCGCACCATTCATCTCTGCATCCAAACAACTAAACTTTCCACACACTTTTCTCTCAAATCCACTCTCTAAACCAAACAAAGCCTTAAGGCTAAGCTCTTCTCTTTTTTTCCTTATTTTCTTAGTTTGTCTTAGTTTAGGATTCTATCAAAAATAAAAGTTAGGGAGTTGCTTCCTATCAGATACAAATTGTTCCCTGCACTTAACAAATTCTTATTATGCCAACAATGTCCTTATTATTTTTATTTTAAAATTTATGTATTAAATAATTTTTCTTCTTCCCACACATGCATATGTATGCTACGTTTTAAAAAAGATATGATCCTTTTTTTTTTTAACAATAATAAAAATGATGTTCGATGCTATTAAGATATTTACAACTTAATATGATTAATTTTAAAAATTCAGTTGAACACATTATTTTCAAATATTTAGTTTTGTGGTAACTAATTCTGTTCGTTGAATAAAATACAAATATTTCTTAATATTTATAAGATTATTTTTTATTATTTATCAAGAAAGTTTGTTAATATTTATAAAAATGAGAGAAATTAACAGTTTTTTTCCTTGATTGCACTTATATGTGACTCAGTGACATGTGGGAGAGAAAAAAATTTATTTAATAACTAAATTTTAAAATAAAAATAATAAGGATATTATTAGCATATTGAGAATTTGTTAAGTGCATGAAACAATTTGTATCATGTAGAAAGCAATTGCCTAGAAGTTAAAGTAGAATAAAAGTTAAGTAGTATAATTAGAAGGATGTTTATTCTTCTTTCTTTTTCTATTTGTTCTTGTTTAGTAATTTTATTCCTTTTATTGGACATCTTTATATCTTCATTTTCACATAGAGATAATTTTCTTGAGACAATTATAAAGAAAACAAATTTCTTTATTTTGTTACTTTTCTTCTAAAAAGTTGAGAGTCACATGAATTGACGGGACCACACCCTTTTTATTAATATTATTATTTATTTTAATTTTATTACAACTTAAGTGTTGGGAGAGTTGTGATGTGATCTTGGAAAGGTTACGAATCTATCAATTCAGTAAGGTTTTGAAGAAACTATACTTTATAGGAAAAGAGATAAAAAAAGCTTATGACAATAAAAGCAAAAACTAGAATAAAGTTACAAAAGAAAGTAGTAAATGGATTAAGAATAAAAGAAAAAAAAGAACACACCAACTTTAGAAGGAGTTTCAAAAGATAAGTATTTTTTTTAGTCGTTAAGGTTTTTGAATCACTCTTGACTAGCCTAAATCTGAATTATTTTTCCCTTTTACCAGTTTTGTATTTATAATTTTCCTTCCAATGTATTCAAGACCAGAATTTTAATTCGTTATTGTTTTACCTAATCTCTGAATATTATTTGACATGTATAATTTTGTGATTTGAATAAATACTTTGGATTTACTACTGAGATATCAAAATAATGGTATATAACTATGAGATCAAATATTTCAAATTTACCATTAGGATTGACTATCGAGATATCGAATTAATGGTATATAACTATGAGATTTGATTAAATATTTCAAATTTATCAAATTTATCAATAGAATATTGAATTAATTGTGTCTATTTTAAGAAAGGAAAGGAGAGATGTTATTCATTAGTGATTTAATTTTCATCAATTTTATCAATGTGTTTGACAAGCTAGTTGTATGAAATTAACATAATCAAACATGATCTTAATATGCTTTGAAGAGGAAGTTAGATGAATGAGCTTTTTGACATTCCTTCCACATATTGTGGTGGTTTTGTCAGAATCCACCTTGGTCACTAGTGAGGGCAACAGACAATGTTCCAAGTGGAAGGATCTACAAGTAATCAATAACCCACATAGACTTATCAACCAGGACATCATCATTTGCATCTATTGCCTCAAATGTAGTTTTAGCCATGGTAGTTAGGATTCTAAGAATCATATGATACGCATCGTGATTTGTTTCAAAAACCACCTTTCTTGATACATATAGATAATTGTATCGTTATATACCTTAAATTGTTACATGAATTGTATAAATCGGATTTGGAATTGTGTGATTCGTGATTAATATTCGTCACATGCGATTCATGACGAACGAAGCATCACATATGGAAAAGTCCCGAAAAAAAACTAGTGTTTTTTCCTCTAAATTAAGAAGGCAAGAAAGATGAAAAGAATAAGAAAGTGGAGAGAAGCATTGTAAATCAACAAAAGAAATACAGTAGGCACCCAGGAGAAGAAGCGTAGTAGATAAGAGAAAACTAAAAGAAGAAGAAGAAGAAATCAGCAAAATGAAAAAAAAAAAAAAAAAAAAGAAAAAAAAAACAACAAAAAAAAAAAAAAAAAAAAAAAAAAGCTTACCGAAAGTGAAAAGAACTTGAAAAATCAACAAAGAGATCCTTTGGAGAAGAGCAAGTCTAGATTTACAAAGTTAAAATGTGCTAATGTCTTTTAAGAACTTCCTTACGTTCAAAATCTTTGCTTTCGTTCAAAATAGTTATTTCCCTTCAAAATATAAGTTATAAATATTTCAAGAATTTGTTGATGTTGAAAAGTATATGTTTCCTACCTAAACTTAAAAGTAATTGTAATATAAGTAGGTGTGATTTAAGTAAGTACAGTTCTGAAAAAGAAAATGTAGGTTTGACTTAAGTTTTTATATTTATTAGGTGCAGTTATGAAAGGAAGATAGGTGCAGTTATGAAAAAGAAAACATGGTTTCTATGTTTACTAGGTGTAGTTGTGAAAAGAAAATAGGTCTGTCACAATCGGGGTCACGACGGAGCGACTTATAAAAATAATTTATTTTGATTTTTAAGTCGCCACCATAGTTTTCGTGGAAAGCTATGGAAAACCAAAGAAAAGAAGGATAAGGCTAGTTTACGAAAACCGAATTGCGAGTCCGAAGTCGGTTACGCATGGGGAAGGTATCAGCCCCCCACGGCACCCGTCCTAAGATGGTACCTTTAACTGAATAGAAAGAAATGAGTGTTATTTTCGAAATATTTATTTTTAACGAAAAAAAGAAATAAAAGTGAATAAAACAATTTTTATTTTGAAAAGAGCCCGACAAAGTTTAACCTCGCTCCTACGTATCTCCATCAGAGATGGAGAATCAGGGTTACGTAGTTCTATGAGTAGAGAACTGTTTGTCGGTTAATGATTTTTAGTTTTTGAAGATTTTTTTTTTATATATTTTTTTGAATTTTAGAAAAGTTTGTATTTATTATTATTTTTTGAAATTAAATCCCATTTTGGATATCGCTTGACGTGTGTGGCCCTTTGATATTCCAAATGAGATTAAAATTTTCCGAATTAATTCCCATATGATGCGTGCGGTCAATTAAGAAATTAATTGAAGGTTTTTAATCAAAATGTCATTTTTACTTGAGAAAAAGGCCCTTTTAAAAGACATAGCCTAAAATTTAAACTTTAAAAACATTATTATTGTTTTGGCAAAAAGAAAATATATTATGTGAAGGCTGGGGTATTTTGGGCAACCAATAGCAAAGGGAATAAACTCAACCCAACCAGTAGCAAGGGTATTTTGGGGATTTTGTGAAGGCTGGGGGTACAGGCCTGAAAACAAAGGGGTGCAGGAAATAAACCCAGCCCCACCAGTTGCAGGGGTACTTTGGGGATTGGGGATAATGGTAGGTGCAGGCTTGAATGCGTGGGGGGTGCAGCAAGCCACCCCACTAACCCGTTAGGGTTGATGACGCATGCATGGTACTGTGAAGGGCATGGCTTGCCTCAAGACACAGGAGGTGGGGACCTGCTGCGCTACTGCGACGACCGCAGGCGCGACGACGACGGCCAACGGTGTCTCCGGCGACGGTGAGGGAAGGCGGCGCGGACAGGGGAGGTTTTTCCCCCTCTCTTTTGGGCTGCTGGTCGCGGTTAGGAGCGTGACCAGAGGCGTGAATGAAGACACGAGTGGTGTTATGTTTTGCGCATGGTGGTGACCGAGGATGATGAAGGTGGTGAGGCTATGTTGGAGCGTGGCAATGAGGCACAAGGCCGGGGGTTGGTGGATGTCCTGTGGCACAGGAACGTGGGTCTGGGGGGGTGCAATGAGAGAGCGAGGCAGCGGGGTTTGTTTGGGTGGAAAGCCACGACTATTATGGTGATAATGGCAGTTTCAAGGTGGCTCTTTTGAGGGGCAAAGCTTGACTGCAGGAGTGCAGCTTGGGTTCAACGGGGATTTGCTGTGGCAAAAGGTGTTGGCGAGGGCACTATTTGTAGAATCAATTTGCAAAAATTAGAATTGTTGCTACAAGTAAATTTGTTGACAAACTGCTTACTTTATTCAATCTCAAACTGGCATTATATAGCCTTTACAAGATAACAG
>Ga0209489_103409_pt1 | contig 31058 bp, 11 predicted proteins | sample SiratrowhiteBW_FD_187527 | JGI IMG/M metagenome (GOLD analysis project Ga0209489, IMG submission 187527) | Root nodule microbial communities of legume samples collected from California, USA - Siratro white BW (SPAdes) (version 2) | ecosystem: Host-associated > Plants > Roots > Nodule | place...
TTTTATATATATATATATATATATATATATATATATATATATATATATATATATACTTTTATGATACTGATATTTACTTTCTCATCTGTCATAAACTGACCAATACATCCACAGATGTTATAGATCTAGTGTATTACAAGATATTAACTATCATTATCATTTAACACCCGAAACATTAACCTCATTTGATATTCCCATGTAAAACCATTGATCCATAATATTTTTGTAAAAATTTAATTCATTTTAGTAAAAAATAAAATAAAATTATAGTGGAATACATTCCAAAAGAGTCAATTCCAGAATTGATAAAATGAATTTTAAAATTCAAAACTTGGAATAGTTTATATGATTTCCAAAAGTGTATGTTAGAATTGTATTCACTGTGTTGGAATGAAAATTACACCTTTAAATTATATTTTCCAGAACGTACCCCATAATTCCAAAAACTCTGTTTTGGGAGCCATTTGGTGTTCCATCCAACATTACAATCTAAAAACAACCCTTCATACTTGAAACCACGCTTCTAAACAACACTATCACGTCCTTCACACCTCGGCAGAACAATCCCCTGCATCCACCACCCACCTCCAGCCAACACCTCTAACCCACTCTTCCATGGAAATCCTGGCTTTGAAATAAATCTTACAAGGTCAAATTTAGTATTTCAGAATTTTTGGGGGTGCATGTTCAGATCTAGGAGGGGTGCGGGAAGCAATTTCCATAGCATTAACTTCAAGGTGCAAGTACAGTTATATTAAATATTTGGAAAACAAAATGTTACTAATGGTGATCAATCTTACTAGTTCAAAACATGATTATCTAGTGAAAAAACTTAAACCTATGTATTCCTTTACCAAAATGAAGTAGAAGTTACAACAATCCATTTTATTGTAGTGGAATTGTTGCACATTACCATCACTGAACCAATCAATTGAAACACAATTAATCAGGATCACATACACAAATTCCCATTAGTTAAAAATCCTACAATTTTTCCTAATCTGTCCATCACTCCCCACCAAAACCCCAATGTTCCCCATCTTCACCATAGCATCAGCGAAACTCCTTTCAAAAGCCGCATCATTCCCAGCAAAACCTGAAACCAAGCCACTCGACAAAGGGTCCAAGGCCAATTGCTGATCAATAAAAAGCACACCCCTCTTCAAAATTATTTGCTTGTAGAATTCATTGTCAAAAACCATCGACGTGTTTTGGTCCAAAAATGTCGTGGGATCTCCATTTTTGGACCTGCAAACCCGGCCCAACTTGGCCCGCAAAGCAGGGTCCATGTTGGGGTCGTTGAGCCTGTCGCTAAAGAAACTACAGTGCGCGAAACCGACCGTGTGCGCTCCCAAGAGCGTCACCATTTCGTTCAACGACATGCCCTTTGCGGCGAAGGCTTGCTGCGCCGCCGACACTGTGGAACCTGGCCCTGGCAGCGCCACGTCAGACGTTCTTGACACGACGCCGTCACGTCTCCCCGTTGCGACGTCGTATCGGGGCCCACCTGCCATGGCCACGGAATCACGTGTGGCCAGGGTTATTATATCCGCGCATGAAACCGTTGAAGGACACGCTGTTTCCAACGCTTTTTTTATTTCGTCTATTAGCTCGAACCCCCGAACGGTGCCGTTTGCTCCTGAGGCTTTCTCAGATTTGTTGCCCTTGGTCGAGTCTATTAATATGGACGCATCACACCCCTGAAAGAAAAATTGTTAATGGAACTTTATCACTGAAATTAGAAAAATTAACTTCATGAAGACGTATAATTAATATTTACATTCTTTGTACAACTTAATGTACCTTGACGCTTAAACTTTATAAATTTATGTTAAACTGATTCTTAAATCTTACTAAAATTGATGTTTTTGTTGGAATTATGACATGTCTAAACTTTCAGAATTATTCAATAAAAACTAGATGAGTTATATATTATCTTAATGGATCAAACATAAATAGGAACTAATTAATGATACAAAGTACATGATTTTGTTTTCTTTCACATCAAATGTTAAATTCTTTAAGGAGAAAAATGATATAAAGCAGAAAGTATTATGATTGAAGTAGTTTAAGATGTAAAAATGAAAGTGGTGTGAGTAGTTTAGATTGGTCTTACTCTGACAAAGCAATCATGGAAGTGCATGCGAAGCAAGGCTGCAGTAATGGATGGATCGCGGTTGAATCTCCTTTGAACAACTTGTCTAACAATTTCCTCTGCTCTGGGGCAGCTAGAGCCATAGAACCCAACTCTCAGATCACCAAATGCAAAGGGAAATACAAAGAACAAGATAAAAATGGTGGTGAAGTACTTCATTTTGTGGTACTTGTTAGTGTTCGTGGTGTGTCATAGAAACTGAAAACTCGTGTGTATATATATTGTGGGCACTGAAAAAGATTCACAAGTCAAAGTTATGCTATTGGCGTTTTTGTTCTTTTGTTTTGTGAAAAGGGCACATGGATTTTGGAATGAATCTTTGAGAAATCGTGCAAGTAAAAAGATTAGTAGAGTTACGTCTTACTTCTTGTTTATATGCAAAAACAATTAGAAAAAACAAAACTTTTTAAATTTTCATGGTACTGCCAACTGGCTAGCTTTTAGGTAAATTATGGGATATAGACGCGGTTTTGAATACTATTATGGTGTCTTTAAATTTAAGAACTGCAATTTCTGATGCATATATTTTACGAACTACATATTTGTTTTTATTCAAGTTTGATTGTTTAACATCGTTTTTTTCTCAATCACCTGTGCATGTATGCTAAAAGCTACGCCATTTTTGTTAAGGAAACGCGTCTCAGATTTCCTTGTCCTACATTTATCTAATGTGCAATTTTATGACAAATGTATATGTGAGGGAGAAAGAAAATTCTCACTATAAAGAAATAGACTAAAACAATGTCAGTGAAAATGATGTTTTTGTTTCGTTGTTTTTTAAGTGTGGTTGATTTGACATTTTTTAAGAATTGCAAGGTAATATGTGATACAAGACGAATATTTTTCTTTGAAATTGGATTTCGCATTTTTATTCTCCACTTCCTTTTAATCTAATAAGAGAGATGTTGCGCAAGAAACATTAATTGAAGAGGTTGCTTTTAAAGTTAAGATATATAACAAATTCTGATAAAACCCTAGATTGTACTTAAAAAAAGAAATACCCCTAGACAATACTTGCATAATTAAAGACAACATACTTGCTAATGTACTTTAATAAGTTATTAGTGGTTTAAAGTGACATGGTTTACGGATGTAGTTCTCGAATTTTACTGAATGAATGTTTCTCTCGTGAAGAGAATAAGAATCTTGAAAGTCACAAAAAAAGTGTCTGTAATAAAAAATTTCCTTATAGTTGACTAATGTACAGCTATTCAAATATGTTAATTAATGAAATAAAATAACACTTGAATCAGCTATTCAAATATGTTTAAGTAAATAGATTGCTAAGGAGGAGGATCATAAATCACGAGGTCATTCCGGCTATTAAAGATTTTGAAAGAGAGGGGTATATACCAAAAGGGTGTAACATTCCTTTTATAATTCTAACTCCTAAAACCAAGAATTCGATTTTCTTGGATGAATATAGTGGTATCTTTTTAATGGAGTGTATATATAAGATAATAGCCAAAGTATCTACTATCTGAGAATTGCGTCCAATTTTTTTTATTTGAGATTCTTTTTACAAACAATTCCGGTATCTTAGTCTAACCTAGGATTTTAAACCAATAAGAGGACTCATACAAGGTTTGGGAACGATACATTATTTTTATGCAAACCAAAGATTCAAAATATATTGGTATTCAAAAGTATACCAAAGATTCAAAATATTAGTATTCAAAAGCATACTTAGATACTTTAAGTTTACATCCGAGATTAGAGTTAACTTTCAAAACAAACTTACAAGATGGAGAGGTATTAACTTAACTTTCAGAACAAACTTACAAGATGGAGAGGTATTCACACCACATTCAAGAAATATGAGAATGTAAGTGATAAGTCATAGGGTGATAGCCACAAGTTATCTTGATAAAATCACATTTGAGTTTTTGTAACTCAAAACTCCATAAAGTTCTTATAAAGAGAAAATTCAATTTTTTTTCATAATTCATATATACCCTCTTGATTATATTTCAAGTGTGTCCTTTTGTAGACCAAATTACATAAGGTCTTCTAAATTCCACTAACCTTTAATTATTACTAATAATTAACTTTTACTAGTGTTTCTTTAATTTCCATTAAATGCATCATTATTTCCTACTATGAGAATATGAATGATTCACCTTGTAGTTTCTCCATGCGACCCTTTAGCCACTTAATTAAAATAGGTAGTAAAAAATTACAAAGAAAATCCTAAATTATATTTACCCTTAAAGATCATATCATAGGGTCCTGTCTTTTGTAGATTGAGTGTGTCTTATCATATCATCTCTATGACTTACCCCTATACTACATGTGATTTTTAGGGCACCATCTTGATTTTGTGAAGCAATCAAGAAAATACAAAGGAAAATTTTGTGGAGCTAGGGATTAGGACAAAAAGATAGCCCAGGTTAAATGGGCATATATATGTAAACCTATGGATGAGGGAGGATTGAGGATCAAAGACATAAAGTTATTAAACATAGTTTTACTGGCCAAATGGAAATGGAGATTAGGAATAGAAAGTAAGTAATTATGAAAAGATATCCTAGAGTCAAAGTATGAGTCATGGAAGAACTTGAATTATACAAAATGTACAAAGGAGAGCCATGGTGGTGGGGAGTCCAACGTGACTTGGAGAGTAGGATTTGAAAATAGGATAAGATTCTTGTAGGATAAATGGCTTGGAGAGGGGCTACTCATATACAAATACCTCTCTAAAATGTATGCTGATGCAATTTTGAGCGAAGCAACAATAGGGAAGTTAGGCTAATGAAATGGGAATACATAGGAGTGAAATATAAACTGGAGAAGAGAATGTAGTAGGAAAAAAACCCAAGTATCCTCATTTATGCTAGAGCTACTATGAATAGTTAAAGAGGAAAAATGAAGACACTTGGGTTTGGAGAACTTCACATTGCTTGATCATAAGGGCATAGGGTGGGAAGATGTAATAGATTTTGTGATTGTGATTTTGTAATTGTTTAACATTTGTTGTTAGTGTGATTGTTTTTAGACTTGGATTGTTAAAATTGTTTTAAGCACTAGGTTGGGTCTTGGATTGTTTAGCTGTACCATGCTCATTTGTGGTGGATGTTAGTGTAGAAGGTGATTTATGTGAAAATATTTTGTCATAATAGCATGATCAGAAACACTTCTTTTGTAAGAGGGTTGAAACATTCCTAAAATATTTTTATTTATTTTATTTTTTTATTAATAAAAAATTATGATTTAACCTTAAGGTAAATAGCTGATAAAAAAACCTTAAGGTAATTAGAAAAAAAATAAGAAAATGAGTCAAATGAAAAGAAATGGAGGTAAGATTTAAGAAAAAATTCAAATAGTTTCTTACATTAGTTAACCACGTATCAAAGAGTGATTTTATACATTTATGATTTTAATATGTGAAAAAAGAATGTAAATTTTAAAAAAAAGAATGAATTGTAATTATTGTTTAAAAGACTAAATACCTTTAGTTTTTATTAAATTGTTGTCTATGATTATGCATATGTTGTATTTTCTAAATGTACCATTTTACTTAAAAAGTCAAAATTAAATATTGATTTTGGTAGTATTTGTCAACTTTAAAAGTGTGTAAAAAAATAAAAGTAAATTCATATTTATCCATTAAACAGAGAATTTTATACTATAGAAAAACATAAATTAGTGTTGATGGAAAGTCAATATTGACTATTGTCATTATTACACAAATACTTTTTTTTTTCTCATATAGGAAGAGTTTATTGGAAAATGTGGTGTTTGTATAAACATAGTAAGGAGTAAGAGTCATGTGTTGATATTCTCTTTTTATTGCATGTGTTTTGGGTTGATCTCCAAGCTTAATGGGAAAAGATTAACAAAAATATACTTGCATTGATTAGAAAAAGTCCTTGTTGAGTCTATCAAGTCCTTGTTGTAAGAAAATAAATACAAATAAATGTCCTTGCAGTTTTAAAATAATGAATTTTGAAATTCACAAAAAGAGAAAAAATAGACTATTAGTTTTTTCACTTAGATAAATATACTAATTTCACTTAGGTCAACAATAATCTTAAAGTATTAGCAGTATCAACAATGATAAATTTAAACTAAAAGTATTTTTTTAAAAGAATATCAGAAAACATATTAGTATTACTTAGGAATCTCTCAGGCTGGTTTGTTGTGTCAGACAGGCCAATAAACAACTTAAACTAAATCATGGATGATGTCAATGACAAACTAAACAATGTCCAAAACAGTGCGATTTTTATATAAGCTAGATAATGAGATATGTAATGTACATGGGTGTAAGTGAGATCCACAATTCATTAACAAAAAACAAGATCAAGAATTTAATTAATCAAAACTCCTTAAATAAAAAAATACAATGCTAAATCATATTTCTACGTAATTTGTTTTTAAACAGTCATGAATATAATAAATAAAAACACTTAAAATGAGTATTTCAACTATTACAAACATAAGAAAGAAAACTTAATCACTACTCTCTTCCAAACCACCAAATAAAATGAATTTAATAAAATAAATCACTAAGAGATCACTATTCCCACAAACTCAAAAATAAAAAATAAAAAATAAAAAACTCTCCAATACTATCATGGTATTGTAAATAATTGTTAGAGTTTAACGAGAATGATAGTCTTTTTGGGATGCAAATTCACTCATACGACTATTTTAATAAACCTTTAATTAAAAAATATTGATATTGTAAACAATGGTAGTGCAAAATCTTTTTAAATTATCATCTAATTGTATATTTCCATGATATGATAACATGAGTCATGGTAAAAATTTATTATGATTCTCTTATCACTTAAATTAATTTCCTTTTTGATAATATGACCATTGTGGATCTAAAAAGTTTTCACATTGAGTAATAAATGTTTCACCAAAAACAATTTGCTATTACTGAATCCAAAGGATTTTATCTCTTAAAAGAAAAACTTTTCTTTTAACTAAAAAAATAGTAATTAACTTTGGATTAGTTCAGGGATGTTAATACAAATTGCAAAGTAGATAATATAATCATATATCTGTCAGATACCAATCAGGCTAATATTCTGCATATTGGGTCCAGCTGCACATGACTCATATATACCAATGGAAAGAGCAATTGGGAATCACTTTGCATTGCATGTGAAGAATAATGCATATTCATAGTGCTGTGGCCAAATATAGAACATCATGCATAAATGATTATATGTCAAAATGTTTTCCTTATATATACAGACGAAACCCTTTTCAGTATTTTTCTGCCACTAGCAATATTAAAATGCTGCGTGTGCATACATGAATATATATGTTTGTAGATACACAGTTGAAAATTCAAGGTTATATTCTCTACCTATAGTTTATTGCCAAATTAAGCATAGTACGTAAAATTGTTTATTTGCTATCAGAAGAGTCATGGATGTGTGGACCACGCGTTTTGACCAACAAAGACCCTTACTTTCCAAATACATGCATGGATGGCTAAATCAAGTTTCAACCTAAAAGGCATCCAATGGAAGTAATCTATAATGGATTACCCTTCATAGATTGGTTACATATTATGTTATATAAAATTATGAACGTAAGAACTTTGTATTAAACATAGTGAATCCGTGATTCTTTGTCGTTGATTATTAGCAAAAAAATATTATGGCAAGTGGTAAGGGCCACATGCCAGCATGTTTTCATATGTTCACTTTCTCATCCGTAATTAATTTATTATTTTTTAAGATTGCACTGTATAGGCACAGGTGCTGGAAATGAAAAGTTTAAAAATGAAATGCAACAAGATTTGGCAAAATTGGTGGATAAATTGGCACTTTGAATATAATAACTTAGGCTCGTAAATTGTTTAGTCCGTTCATGGAGTTCACAAAATAAACGGGATTCATTTTAGGTAATATGCAACCACATGACATAACTTTGGATCCTGATTTGTTGACACTCTAAAAAAATTCCACTCCCATTTTACAACTCATTTTGTTACTTTTTTATATTCCATAATTTAATTTATATTTTAATTAAATAACTTCATTTCATATATTATTTTTATTTTACGGGTTGTTATAGGAATGTCAAATAGGAACAGGTTTTTTTATCAATAGGAAAAAATAAATTAATAGAAAGCATAAAAGAAATATTTCAATCTTTTGGACACAAAAAAATAATTTCAAATGCTGGATATATTGAAGAGAATATACCAACACATAATTCCTTAAAAAGAATCATGTGACATGTGATTATATTACACACATTTTCCGACTTCATACAGGACCCAAAAAGCCAAAAAAGACCATATTATCAAAACATATCTACTTCCTATTCAGCTCATAACTTTTAAGCAAACGGGCTGGTCCGTGATCCGTTTAAGTAAACAAAATGAATTTTAACACCAAGTTGTGCTTGAAATTTTTTATGCACAAGAGTTTCTTTCTTACTTCTCCCTCTTATTATTTATAGAATTTTTGTACTGATTTTCTAATTTACTTCACCTATTGGATCATGCTGTGATGATTCGTTTTTTATTGAAAGAACTTTTAAGAGGAGGTGACAATGGAGGGTAGTTTAAAATTACATTACTAAAAAAGAAATATTTTAAACTATGGTATTCTATATCTACTATATAATAATTGATGTAATGTAAAATGTTATAACAAATTTATAATATTTAATAATATTTTTACATGAAATGTATAAGGATCGATGTAGAAACTATTATTTTGCAATCAGGTTATATATTTTCCTCTCGTTATTGTTTTGTTTTTCTTTTCTCTCTCCTCTATTTTGTGCATGACATCGATACAGGTATGGATATTACATCGTGTTCATTTTCGGGATATTGAATTGTCGTTGTTATGATCTCCATGTAAGGTCTCATTCCTCTTCCTATGTTTTGTTTGCTTTCACAGAAAAATAACACACCATACTTAAATGAGTCTTTTTGTTTTTAGATTTTCATGTCATGATGCATATATTATTGATGTATTGGTGCTAGCTAGTGGTACAAACACGAGTCATTCCCCACGCTCAAATATTTTGAAATTTATTTCAATGATTTTACGAAAATTAGTTAATGTTTGAAAAAAAAAAACTGTGATAATAATAAAGATGAGCATGAACATATACATAAAATTAGTATCATATTTACATGTCTTTATTAATTTTATTAAATTATAATAAATGCTCAATTTATTCAAACAAAGTCACAAAAATGATGATAATAACATATATAGGTGATAAAGATATAAATAAAAGATTTTAGAATGTGATGAGACCTAATAATAATTTGATAATGAGGATAAAAAGAGTTGGTTAGAAAGGATGTCGATGATTTTCTTTTGTCTGTTAGGATTTCAGTCGAGTGAAGCCGACTCAATTAGAGAGTAAGAAAGAGAAAGTATGATTGAATAATTATGTAGAAGATAACATAAACTCTTTTTGAGTTTCATATTTATTGGAAAGAAACTTGAACTCAGTTGCATAACTTTATCAAGTTTCTTAACATCATTATTTATCTATTCTCATATCTCGACTTATTTCTTCCAACAGGGATAGATCTATTGTTGCCTATTTAAGATTATCAACCAACAATGCACAACTAAAAATGTGAAAACGATAGATATCTAGTTGTTATTATTATTATTATTATTATTATTATTATTATGGTAAAGATCGGAAGGAGTGCAAGGAGAGGACTATGTGATACAAATATAAGAAGTCAAGGTACTTCAAGCCTGAATGGACAGAATAGGAGAAAAGAGAAAAAAAGAATTTTTTCAAGAAGAAAAGTCTCATATCTACGTGGAAAAAGTATTACATCTAACTTTCAAGAAGAAAAGGTGGAAGAAAAACAAATATGTCTCACAGCAAGCATGCACATATTCTAACCCATCGTTGATGGCTCTACAAAGATCATTGGTTGTGGCACAGAAAATATGGCCATGCAAAGTTACTCTCAAAGCTAGAAAAAGTATAGCCTCGTGAGAGGTTTGCCAAATATGTTATTCAAAGGCAATCTTCTTTGTGAGTTATGTGTCAAGGGGAAACGAGTCAAAAGCTCTTTTAAAAGTAAGGATGAAGTTTCCACTTAAAGACCTCTTGAATTGATACACATAGATCTTTTCGGACCCACTAGAACTACATCTATTAGTGGCAAAAGATATGATCTTGTTACCGTTGATGATTATTCAAGATGGACATGGATTAAATATTTGAACCATTAGGATGAGCCTTTCAAAGTCTTTTGTAAACTTTTAAAAAAAGTTCAAAATGAGAAAGGCATATCAGTTGTGGCTACTAGAAGAAAATTTGAAAATGAAAACTTTCAGGCCTTTTGTGAAATTATGGCATTAACCATAACTTTTCTACTCCAAGAACACCACAACAAAATGATGTTGTTGAGAGGAAGAATAGGCCTTTACAAGAAATGGTTTAGACGATGCTTAATGCTAACTTCACCCTAAATACTTATGGGTAGAAGCAATTAATATTGCTTGTTATTTACAAAACAGAATAAGACCCTTGATCAAAAAGACTCCCTTTGAATTGTGGAAAAATAGAAAACCTAACATATCTTATTTCCATCCTTTTGGAGTACAATGTTTCATTCCGAATAATAAAGATAATCTTGGAAAATTTGACTGTAAAAGCGATGAAGGAATGCTACTTGGGCATTCTAAATCATCTTAGGCATATAGAATGTATAACTCTAGAATGTCTCTCGTGGAAGAATCTATTCATGTGGGATTTAATGACTTAAGACTTATCAGAGTAGGGCAATTCTCTTGATTTCAATTGCAGAAACTATAGGAAAATCTTCCAACATCCATTAGTCAAACATTAAATGGTCCATCAAGAGCTTTGGATGTACCAAAGAAAGAAAGAAGAGAACCTACAAGAAGGAATTCCACTTTGATTAAGATTCATCCAACTGATGCCATAATTGGTGATCCTAATGAAGGAGTTACTACACGATCAAAAGTCAGAGATCAAATGACCATGATTTCACAAACTAAATAAAGAATGTAGATGAGGCATTAGAAGACAAAATTTGGATAGAAGCTATGCGAGAAGAACTGGATCAATTTAAGAAAAATGAGGTCTGATGTTAGTAGAACCACCCACAAACAAAGTTTTGATAGGAGTAAAGTGGTTAGAAACAAATTAATGAACAAGGTAAGGTTGTTAGAAACAAGGCTAGAGTCATGGCCAAAGGTTACTCACAACAATAAGGTATTGACTTCTGGAACTTATGCACCTGTTGTTGCCCGTCTAGAAGCTATACGCATTTTACTTGCTTTTGATACCTATAAAAACATTAAATTATTTCAAATGGATGTTAAAAGTACATTCCTTAATGGATTCATTAAAGAAGAAGTCTATATGGAACAACCCCCTTTGAGAGTGTTGACTTCTCACAACATGTTTACAAATAAAATAATGCTTTGTATGGTTTCAAACAAGCTCCTAGAGTATAGTATGAGCGTCTAAGTTCTTTTCTTTTAGAAAATGGTTTTCAAAGAGGAAAAGTGGACAGTGCTCTATTCCGTAAAGATTATTCAAACGAATTCATTATGGCGTAAATTTATGTTCATGATATTATATTTGGTGCTACTAATGAAATTTGTAAGGATTTTTCAAGCTTAATGCAGAAAGTATTTGATATGACCATGATAGGAAAACTCATAATTTTTCTTGGATTTCAAATAAAGCAAACAAATGATAAGATTTTTATACATCAATCAAAGAATGTCAAAGAACTACTTAAGAGATCCAAGTTAGATGAAGTCAAACCTATGAGCACATATACATCCTACAACATGACTAGGTTTGGATAAAGAGTCTAGTCCAATTAATATTATTGAATACAAACAAATGATAGGATCTCTTTTATATCTCACTGCTTCTAGACCTGACATCATGTTCAATGTTTGTCTATATGCAAGATTTCAGGTAGATCCAAGGAAAGTACATCTTTCTACCATAAAAATAATTTTTAGATATTCATGATGAGTATGTATAGATGAAATGTAGACCCAAATAAGTATTTATTTATTATATTAAGTTTGTTTAAAATTAAAAAAAAAAAAAGAAAAGTTAAAAATAAATAAATAGATATAAAAATAGTACATGTTTTAAATATTTTTTGAAATCTACTTTCAATTTTATTTTGAAATCAAATCATTCTCTACACCTTGGTCTGTGGTTTTATAAAGTTTTACTTAGAATAAAATTATTTTGATTCAACATATTTCATTTACATATATGTATTTGCAGAAACTTTTTGAAATTGAGATTGGACTGTTATGTTGTCATAACTAAATACATAAATAATTCAAAATCATTTTGTTGCATATGGTTTTGATTTGATTTGTTTCTAAATCTAGAAAACAAATTTGTTCACAATGTTCAGATTTTATAGCATGTTGTGCTTTAATATTCAAATTTGTTCATTATGAGAATTATTCAAATTATTATGGAATATCTAATTGTGATTAATTATTTCAAATCAAAGATATTTTATGTTGTTTAAATTGTTTCTATATGTAGATAAAGTCAATTTTAATGTTGAATCAATAATAAAAGTTTCAGCATTATATAATTAAGATTTTCCTTTCAAGCATCCAATGGGTAGTTCCTACAAAGCTATATATAGAGGAAAAATTTCAAGTTAAACAAAGCAAGAAGGAAAAAGAGAAATACAATGTACAATACATTGAAGAAATAGAGAATTTATTAAATAATTGGGTGTTTATTTGTAAATATGTTATTGGGAGCATGCAATTTTTTGGGTTGTGTGAAACTATTTTATAATTTTTCACCATTGTAAAGTGAATCTTGTGAGCTTTCATTGTTTTATCTTTTGAAAGTATTTCTTTCAATTTTTAGTGGTCTTGATCTCAGGCGGAGATTGAGAATCTAGAGATTTTTGTTTACTTGGATATCTAGTGAGGTTTGTGTACTTGTTATAACCTGAAGAGATTGGTGTACTCATTGTAAACTGGAAAGAAGGTGATAATACTTGTTTTTTTTTTAACAGCAAAAAATGAATTAAATAAAAGTCGGGGTGCTCCAACCCTTATACAACACAACAGGCTCAAACACAAGTGTCAAAACTACCAATACACCAATCCAAACATAAAAAGGGCACTTGTTCTAATTGATAGATTAGTCAAAGCTCTTAAGCATATGCTTTAGGAGACTGAATGTAGTTCAAGTTTGAGTGAATTAGGATAAATCTTGTGTGTCTTGAATTTCATTTTAATGTTGTCTTGTATATATTCAGAATTAAGTTTTATTATCGCTTATTTATTATCTGCTGCGAATCAAATTAAATTTTGTTGTCACTTATTTATTATCCGTTGCGATTTGAGTTCCTAGATTCCATTTAACCTCTCCTTCACAAATTGACGTCTAATGTATGATATAAATACAAAAATTTTATATCAAAGATTAAAGTACACATAAATTTAAATTATCAGCATCCACAAGACTGTTAAAATACGTAAAAAACCTTAAACAATAGACATAAAAAAGTTATTTTTAATGCTAGTGAAATAAAACTTTATGCCTCAATCATATTATCCAAATTTATAATTAATAACAACATCCCCAAAACCATTTAAATATTTCGAGCACTGGTATATATTCACCCCTCTTTGAAAGAAACAATTATTTAATAACTTCATTAATATAATAATAATAACAATAATAAACATAAATAAATATAAAATTTTACAGGTTTTATTATTATTATTATTATTATTATTATATTTAGAAAAGAGTTATTAGTGGCTGTATTTTGTGAAGAGTATCAAAATATATTTTTTCTATTTCGCAAGTGAAAGTTTGTCACATTATGGAAACCGATAATTCCAAGGCTACTTATTCATTGTTCATACAATAATGAACTAGGTGGAATACAAAGTTATACCTTTCTTTTTGCATGAATGAAAATCAAAAGAAAAGAAGAAAAACACAAGACAACAGCTTTGATAACAAGTGACCACAACTGTCTATTCTAGCTGCGGGTATTGAAAACCGAGCATTTCTTGCGGATTTCTCCTTGACTCCCAACCAGAACATCAACACTCCCCATCTTTACCATCGCATTTGCAAAGCTCTTTTGGAACTCAGCCCCACTAGAAGCAAAATCTGTCACAAACCCTTTCGTACTTTTATCCAAGGCAAGTTGCTGATCAATCTGCAGCACCCCTTTCTTGGTGAGAATCTGCTGGTAGAACCCATTATCAACAAGCAAAGAAGTGTTCTGGTCCAAGGGCGTAGAAGGATCATCATCTCTGGAGCCGCACAACTTCACCAACTTAGCTTTCAACGCAGGGTCCATTGTAGGGTCAGGACTCGAGAGCCTATCAGCAAAGAAACTGCAATGTGCAACACCAACAGTGTGGGCACCAAAAAGGGTCACCATTTCCTGCGTTGTGAGGCCCAAATTCCTATTGAAAAATTGAGAGATTACTGAGACGGGACTGCTGGGTCCTGGAATGCTCACGTCGTTGATGTTGGAGAGCAATCCATCGCGTCTTCCCGTGGGAAGTTGGTATTTGGGTCCTCCAGATAAGAACACTGCAGTTCGGGTAGCTAGGGCTATGATGTCTGCACATGACACTGTTGAAGGGCATGCAGATTCGAGGGTTTGCTTCACTTCATCGATTAGGTCATAGCCCCGAACGCCGTCGTTTGTGCCTGAATCTTTCTCTGCTGTGTTAGACGTTGTGGAGTTAATGAGGATGGATGCATCGCAACCCTGTTGTTGCAAATTAAGAAAACTGTTTGTTAATTACGTTAGTTGTGAATTGTTGTTGGTTCACATAGTTTGGTTGTGCAGAAAATAACGCCACATTAACATATTTTACAGAGAAGAAAAATAAAAGATAGTTAAAGTTAGTGGTAAAAATATTTTGTATGTAGAGAAAGTGACGTAAAAATGAGTCAAGTTATCATTTTAAAAAATAATAATAAGTTAATTAAGTAAAATTAAGTAATCGTATAAATATAAAATAATTTATACATTTACTATATGGAGAAAAAATGGGAGAAAGATAATTTTAAGAAATACTTTTCTTTTTTATACCATACTAGAAAACATTAAATTAGTTTTCAAAAATATTAGTATTAGTTAAATTGTGATTTTAATGTGACAAAAAAGATTAATTTAAAAAAAGTTAAAAATCATAAAATTGCTTTTAATTTCTTTTACTGAATAAATAGTTATGTTAACGTTAAATTAACATAGACATTTAATGTTGGAGGACTCAAATAGAGTTAATTAATTTGACTATAATAATGTAAAAAGTTACTTTTTAAAAAAAATGAAACGTAAAATTATTTTTAATTTTTAATATATTCCTGTCAATGTCAAATTAGTCTTAATTAGCTTATTCAATGTTATGACGATATTAATTATTTTAATTTTTTTAACAAGTAAGATTATTTAAGTTAGTATCATTTAACTAAAATAAATATTAAAAAGTATATGTTACTGTCCATCTAGTTAAACGTTAATTTTATTTACTTTCAGTTGTTTATATTTATTGACGCTAATTTATAAGTTATAAATTTATGAACATAAATTATAAATTATAAATTATATTTTATTTAAAGTCTCAAATCTAAAGATGTAAAATCTCTTCACTCATAATTTTTTTCTGTCGTCTTTTATATAAATATTCTTATATTCATATTTTTTATTTATATTCATAAATCTCCACACACTTATCTTCTTTATTCATATTTATGTTTTTTATAAATACTCTTATCTCGTCTATTTATATTTATCTTTTTCATCTTCACACATCTTTATCCATACTTTTCTCTACATCTCTTTCATTCACACTGGTATATTTTATCCATGTTTATTTTCTTCATCAATATTTATTTGCTTCCTCTATTATAATTCTTTTCTATTTTTTTATTTATATTTTATTTTGTTAAAGACAAAAGTATTTTATGAAAACTTTCTTTTGAAATACTGACACAATTTAAGTTAAGATTAAAATAGATTTTATTTAGATAATTTGTAAAATAAAAAAAACATAATTAATTTAAAATTAATGATGACTTAATTGACACTATTTAAATGTCAATCGTGAAAAGTTAATGTTAATTGACACTATCTAAATGTCAATCGTAAAAAATTAATGTTAATGAATTAGTATTAATAGTTTAGAATCAGACGCATGTTTCATACAAGTTCAATACTATTGATTAATTAACATTATTTTTATTTATTAGCATCAACTTTAGATTAATACTAAATATTTATTTTCTTATAATGTACTTTATACTTTATTTCTTTATAAAAAATAAATTTTTAATATAATAGAAAATAAAATATTTATTTAACTTTAGTATATAGCAAGAAAATTTTTCTTTCTTATCAATTTTCACTATACATTTTCTTCCTTCAAAACAATGGATCCTAAGTGTGAGAATACACTTTTAAAACTATAGTCTTTATTATTGGACAAAGGGTTTGTGTAATGTAGTTCCTAGGTCATGTTTGTTGTCTATTGACAATTGTTACATGTATTTTTAAGATATTAGTAAATTGAATTTCACCTCATATAAATATATTGAGTAATTATACTCGTATAATTACTTTAGGTAGAAAATTAATTTTAAGAAAAATAGAATATATGGAATTTAAATTATTTAATTTTTTAAATATCTTGTTTGAAAGTGAATATAATTTTTTTTATTTTGATGTAATATTTAAATTACTCTCAAATACAAAAATATTACTTTACTCATACAAATATCAATAAAATAATAATCATTGTAAATTTGAACTAAGACATTCTTGTTAATAGCTACCAAAAAATAGTCCAACCCAAAAATCAGTTGAAAAAACTTGACAAAACTGAAAAATGATTATAACTTATATGGACAAACGAATAATTCCAATAATGTCAACTCCAAAATAACTTAAAAAGCTCTTATTCGCATCAACCAAAAGAATAGTTTGATTGACATTTATAAAAAGATCAAAAAATAGTCCTGTAATTGTGAGTCGAAAAAACTCTAATTAACTTTAAGTAATGAGATTGCTCTCATAACTTCCTATAATTTCTTCTAAAGTTTATATTCAAATAACATTTTATCATAAAACATTTTAATTCTTCATAAAAATCATTTTCCTTTTAAAATTTCTCTATTCAAAATAAGGTTACCCTATTTATTTTATCACATCATTATGATCACAATTTTTTGTCTATTCTTCTCTTTTTACCGATACATTCCAAAAGTCAAGTTTACATTCATTACTTTTCAAATCTATAATAGGAAAATTCATGTAAATGTTACTATTCAACATATTCTCAATTTATTTTAAGAAGAATTCTATATAATATGAAAAAAACTCATAAAAGTACATATAAAACTTATATGTTTAGTTCCTAAACAATTCATTGCTTTTACATTGTGGTCTTTAGGTCTCCATTTCTAATAGTTTTAGAATATTGGACTAATATATAGTATGATCGAGAATCAAATTTACTTAACAAAACCATACACATTATAATAGATACAAAAGACTTTGTTATTTTACTTTCATAATAAAGAAGCAATTAATTATTTCTGAGTATGAAACAAATCAAAATACACTATAAAACCTAGAAAGTTATTTTGTGTAGTAATGAAAACCAGAAATTTTAAAATTGAAAGTACAACGAACAACTAGCTTAGATATAAAAATAAATAAATGATCAGTTAAACTATAGAACCTAGACAAAAAAAAATCAAATTTAACGGATAAAAGAAACGCATAACGATTCAAAATGGTCAGAAAACGAAAATCACTCTAATAGAACCACAACTCATAAACTTCGTTCAATTTCATATTCAATTTCCTTTAGCATTGGTTCTTTCTATATTTGTGAGCTGAGATTAAGTGGATCTTACTCTGACAGCACAGTCATGGAAATGCAAGCGAAGCAATGCTGCAGTAATGGTCTTGTCACGATTGAATCGATTCTGCACAATTTTCTTCACAATGGACTCTGCTTGTGGGCATGAAGACTCATAGAATCCAACCTTCAAGTCCCCAAATACTAAGGGAAGTATGATGCAAAACAAGGGCAATATTGTAATGATCTTCATCATTTTGGATGCTTACAAAATTTTTTACTTTTTCAGCACTGAAGTTTTGTGACTCATGGGATTTGACTTGGTATATATATAGACAGAAGAAAGTGTAGCTCACAGCAAATTGCCGCCTTATGACTTTGTATTGCCGATAGCATGCAGCTAATACAGCCAAACCGCCAATTTGTCGTGGAAAATCATTCAATTGAGGTCATGCTGAAATTCTGATAGCTGTATGATATTGATATAATTTCTCTTGAAAGCGTTACAATGCAACATGTTCAACACAAAATTACAAAATTAATGTAACATGTTCAACACAAAATTACGAAATTATTTCACGTTAGATACTATATGAATAAATAAAAAGTCAACTAAAATAAAAGATAAAAATAATGTAATTTTTCTAAAAGGAAAAAAAATACTGCACTTTTTAACTTTAAGCAAAAAAATAATAATAATAACACTCTCTCTTAAAAACAAGAAAAAAAAATTACTATAAGACTTCAAAAGGAAAAACTATTTTTCTTCTCTTAATTTTTCGCTCAAAAGAGTAAAGTAGTAATAAAGAAAAGGTAATGATTTTTGTGTATCTTACAAAAGAAAGCGTCGTATACCTTTTATAATAAAAAAAATAAGTACTAAAATAAATTTTTTTTAATCTTCTCAAATTTTATCAATTTAAGATTTTTTGATGAAATTAATCAAATCTTCACTCAATGCTTTATTCTTACCATCCATGTTGCTTTTTTATAGGTCGTAATAGGATCGAACCAATATAAACTTCTTAATGTTAATCAATTTTGTCATAAAATTATTAGGTTTTTACTAATTTGAATCTTTTGCATATCCATACTTTTTTCCTCTATTATTTATCAACAAAGTAATAGGCATATGCCTATGTGCTTCATCATAGAATGAAAGGAATTATTCCTTACAATATGCAAGGTAGTTTGAGTGTCATAATAAATAATAATCTTTTGTTGTTTGTGTCTAAGTTTTTCCAATAAACTTTGAATTTAGATAGCTTCCTCTCATGCTTAGGTAGTTTTCATGTACTTACCTTCCGTTATAGACTATAACTTGGATAACTAACTTACTATCCCTCGTGCAAATGTAAACATGTAGTCAATAGTAGGTCTTCTTTTATCAAGATTACATGCAAAATTTGAATCTGCATAGCCTTTGAAAACTAATTCTGATATTTTGAAACATAATGCAAGATCTTATGTCTCTTTTATGTATCTAAGGAATCTCTTAATAACACTCTAATTCTCTCTAGCGGGATTTTTCATAAATGTACTAATCAATCTCACTACTTTTGCAATATATGGTTTTGTAGAAATCATGTTTTTCACTATTAATGCATACGGTACTTAAAACATTTTCATCATCTCTACTTCCTTATTACAACTCATACTTGAGGATAACATTATAATTGATAGGAAGTAGCGTAGAAATTTGCTTACAATATTGCATGTTGAACTGTCGCAAGACTTTTAATAAGTAATTCTTTTAAGAAAGTTGAATTTACTTTTTTTTTTATTACGGTAAATTTGCATCCTTAAAATCTTGTTTGCTAGTCCCAATATCTTTATATCAAACTCCCTAGCCAATTGTACCTTCAATTCTTGAATACGAGCTTTGTTGGGGCCTTCCCCCAACATGTTATTCACGTATAACAATAAGATTATAAAATCATTCTCATGAAACTTATTATAATAATAAGTATAATGGTCTAAACTAAATCTAGTGTAATCAAGATTGATGATGAAGGAATCAAATATCTTACACCAACACCTAAGTGCCTACTTTAAACTGTTTAAAGATTTTATCAACCTACAAACTAAGTTTTTTTTTTTCAAAGCCTTTTGATTTCTTCTCATTTTCCAATTCAGTTGTTGCACTGCTAACAACAACCTTATGGGTAGTGGGATCCCATAAGTGATACCTCTTAATGTTATCAACATATCTCAAGAATATACATTTCTTGAATTTTGGATCCAATTTTATTCTTTTTTGGAAATTATACATCAAGTACACAAGACAGCCAAACACATGTAAGGAAGAATAATAAGTTGGTTTGTCTTTTCACATCTCCATCTATATCTTCAAACCAATCATTGTTGGCCTTGATTAACTTATTACATAGTAGGAGGTTTAACTACTTATGTCTCAAAAGAATTGATCACTTTTGTAGTTCTCATCATAACTCTTGCTCTATTTAAGATATTTTTGTTCATTCGCTCTACCGCACCATCCTGTGGAGGTGTATGTGGAACCAAAAATTGTCTCATAATACCCCTTGCTTGTAAAATGCTAAAAAGCTCCAACTACATATTCTCCTCAATTATTTATCCTCAAACACTTAATTCTTTCACCAATTTCAAGCTCTGTTCATGCCTCAAGCTCCTTGAATACTAGAAACACATCTGACTTTATGGAGTAATCATCAACGAATGATACAAATATTTTTCTCCTTCTAGTGATAGTACTGGTGATTCCTACACATCAAAATGAATAAAGTCTTATATGTATTTACTTTTGGAAAACTTTAGTCTATGTTATTTGCTTATCATATAATGCTCGTAAAAAGGTAAAATAACCTCTTTGAGCTCGAGTAAGAGATTACCTTTCATAAAGACTTTTAAGCCTCGCTCCGACATATCATTAAGTTTATAGTGTCACTTCATTACTGCTTCTTCTTAACTTGTTAATGCAACTATTGCATCTGGTTCTTGCAACATATCTCCCAAAAGCATGCAAAAATTTATTATGATCTTTATTATTTTCATCACTACTAAATTATCCCTCGCAACCTTTAAGATCTCACCTTCAGTCTAAAAATCAAGTAAACTCTGAAGTAGAAGTTCCACACGATCATTTTCAACTATGTTAAAATTTATCGATAAAAGATAGACAAATAATATATTCAAATTGTTAATGTGGTTCATCACTGATGTGGACTCACTCGTTCAAAAAGTATATGTTTACTCTTTAAATATATTATTATTTGAAGTTACTTAACCTCGTAAATTTGATGAATGTGCCTCAAATCTCCTTTGTAGGAGTTTTTTCCTCAATACTACAAAAAACCACATTTATCATTGCTAAGTGCAAATTAGCGATATCATTGTCATTAATTTATTTCTACCTTTGATTTGTCATGTCCATGGATCTTTCTTCAATTGACTCTACACAATTGTTTTTCTCAAAATTGAATTTATCTTCAATTTCTACAATGATAAAAATATTTTCATTGAATTTCTTTATCTGATATTTATTTTTCATGGTTAATTATAAAATTGGTTGATGTATTTTTCACTATGAATAATATTATCTATTGGAACAATGATGACAGGTTGTGAACTAGTACATAGTAAATTCCAAAGAAAGAGGAGTGAGTCACTAATTGACACACTTAAATATCAAGTGTTTACTTTTGTCAGAACTTTCCAAGACATGAACTTTCAAACTACCACACTTTATACCTAGTAACAAAAATAATTATTTTATGTGATTTTTCTACAACATTATTCTAGCAACAATAATAACAAAATACAATCACTACAATAAAAAAATTATTTAGACACTAATTTTTAGCTACCAAATAAAATAATTGTTAATTATGACTAAAATAATCACCAAATTAAATTTTGGATGCTAAATAACTACAAATAAAAGTAATGATTGAATTTGGTGACCAATTAAGTCAAGATAATTGGTATCTGACATTATCTTGACTTAATTGGTCACTAAATTCAATCATTATTTTTATTTTGTAGTTATTTAGCAACCAAAAGCTAATTTGGTAATTATTTTAGTTACAATTAACAACCATTTTATTTTGTAGTTAAAATTTGATAGGTAAATAGCTTTTTTCTTATAGTAAATCAGGAACCTAGTTTTGATAGCACTATTAGGTCACAACTAAGATAAAATATGAATACAGAAAAAAAAAATAGACAATGAACAATATAATTTCACTGAAAGAAAGAAACAATAATACCCTTTCTTAAAAATAGGAAAAAACAATTATTAGAAGAATCTTAAAGAAAAAAAAAAAACTCTCTTATTTTTTCTCTAAGCACTCAAACAATACAACAGAAAATAATCTAAATGTATCTTAATAAGAACAACACTAACTTCTTTTTAAAATGAGAAAAATAAACACCAAAATAAATTTCTTTTATTTAAGACTTCTCTTCTCATATTTATATGTTAATTTGCTTAATTACTATATGATCCTAAAGGACATATTCACCAAGAAAAAAAAAGTATTGCATGGAATTTGCATGTGGTTGGATCTAGTTAAAGGAGTAGTGTCCCTCACAATACACCATATCACAATTTATCTTTTATTACGAGGGGTTTAGTATGCTTCCAATGAGATACCTATTGGAAAACAAAACAAAATATGCATTAACTGAGAGAAATTACCAAAGAAGAATACATAGTGGTAAAACTTCAACGGTGTCGTGTTGTAGTTTGCCAGTTGTTGCTGCATGTTGGAACAATGAAATGTGTATTAATTAGTTTAAACTATTGCAAATTAATAGCATATCTTATTCACAGCAATACCTAAATCTTCGAAGAATCCGCTTGACAAAATCCAAGGACAAAGACAAGTAACGTGTCTGCCAGCTTTTGCTTTTCATTTACAGTTTTACTCTCTTTTTTTCATGTCAAAACTTTTTTCTTTTTTTTTCACGTCAAGAATACTGAACAAAGTGGCTTCTTTGAATTAAATTCATTATATTTGTTCTTTTCCATATACGAACTGAGACTAGTAGTAAAAGAATCTAAATTGGACTATTTTTTCAGAAAGCTCATTCCTAAATGTATTTTGTGTCTTAGAAATTTTGCTCCGAAAATCCTGTTTTTAAAATTTTGTTTTAAAAATTTCATATATATTCATATAAGGTAACAACGTGCTAATTGACTATCTAACCAAAATGACTTTATATTAAAAATATGAAAATCATTAGAGCTTTAGTATTGCTAATAATATAGGTTTTGTAAGCTATATATATAAAAAGGTTTTGTGACTATACGTTTTTGTAGTTGAATAAATAAAAAGTTTAAAAATATCTGAGTTTCAACAATTCTCGTCTAAATTACTTATTCCCTCTCATCATAATTCTATTTTATTACATTGCATGCACATATCTCTCCTTTTTATAATTTCATTGTTATTTAATTTAACAAATAAAGTAATGTTATACTATCTGAATTATAAAGTTTTTAAATTACATATTTTGGACCGTATTTTAAAATTATTTTTAAATATTCCGATTTAGTCATTACAAAATAGCTCGTAACAAGATATAGAATTATAAAATGAGCTTTGTGAAACAAATTAATTTAGTTTGGAATGGTACTTTCAGAATTATTTTTGAAACTCTAGACTTCTAAACCTTAAAGTTTATTCTATTTTAAAAACAAAAGTATTCATATTAATTATATTTTTGGATTTAAAATTGTAGCCTATAATATATAAATTATGCATTTCAAAATATATTTCTAAATCTAAAAATACATTTAAAAATATATAATTTGAAATACAGCTTTTAGAAAGATAAAATTGAAAATTTAATTTTTATGAGTGTACAACATCATATAAGGGTGCAAAATGAAATGATCACCATTGCATAAGTGTCAAACCTAAGTAAATCAGGCTTATTTATATGTCAAAATCTTGGAGGTCACTGCATTTTACACCCTAATGGTTTGAAGATGCACCCTAGTGAGGGTGGTGAAATGTCAAAAACATCCCGATTGGGGTTTATAAAACAATCCTTGTTCTAGATTAGTGATCCAGAAAGTTCTGCATTACACGATCTAAAATCTATTTTAAAGTTTTGTGTGTATTCAGTAATGTAATTTTAGCTTCAAAATACATTTTAGAATGTAAATTTCGTAATGTATTAAATTATTAATACACTTAAAAATGTGTATTTCGAAAATACATTTTAAAATATCCAATCCAAAATGTGTATTATAATATATTTTAAAGTACACATTTTAGTCATACATTCTAGATAATATTTCTGGTTCTAGAATAATATATTTTAGATTCTATATTCTGAAATGTATCTAAAAATATATTTCAAAATACACAATCCATAATATATATTTCTGAAAGGTGAAATTAAAAATTCAATTTTTATGGGTATGCAACATCAATATATAGGGGTATATGGGGTGCAAAATGCAGTGGCCAATCTTTGGATTCTAAAATTTATCATTCAAAGGTTTTTTCTTCCTACACCCTCATTATTACTAACTGCAATCTATATTAGTAAAAGGACAAAAATATTCTCCCTCAGTCACCATTGTTGCCACAATGACGTCATCACCATCATTGCATGCACCTCTCTTCTCCACTATACTCTTTGATAGGAAGAATAAGAAAGGAGAGTTCATTCTAGAAGTCATCAGAAAGCTTGTTGTGTTCCAAAATGCTTATTTTGTAACGCTCGTTTTGGAAAGTATAATGTATGTTCTGAAAAAATTCTTACAAAGATTGTGTTTTAAAAAACTCATTCCTAAATGTATTTTGTGTCCTAGAAATTTTGATCCAAAAAATCCGATTTTGAAAATTTTGTTTTAAAAATTTTGGAAAGCCTGTTTCGAAAGATTTCCAAAACAGATTATGAAGGGTAAAATGATCATTTAAACAAAAATGATGCGGTGCAGTAAGAAATTATGGGAATGTAGGAAGAAAATGTCGAAATTGAAGGCAATGCAGGCCTAAGAAGATTCTGTGATCACAAAACAAGACCGATCATGATTGATAAAACAAAAGAATGGTCTTGCATATGATTGATTACTTACAATGAAGCACGCTGGAGAATGGATATAATTTTGATTATTTGTTGTTCAATAAGTGAAAAGAATGTCTTGTGTCAAATGGAGTGTTTGGCCATTCTTTTGACATGAGTCAAAAAGCATATATTCCATAGGTTGTGTTACCTAAAAGAAGATACCTCTATTCGTTTGGTAAAGGGATCTTTTCATGTAAAAAGTAGGGCCTTAAAACAAGGCTTTTAAGACAGATACAAACTTTGGTTAAGTAAACAAGATAAATGGCACAAGAAAGATGGGAAAAAGTGATAAAGTAAAAGCACTTGCAAAAAAGGACCTTCAGTCTTTGCCTGCTTAGAACTGCACTTCAAAGCAATTCCAATTATGACTTGCTCCTTGCTATACATTTAAAATACAAAGAAAACGAGGTAGGGTAGTGTCCCCCAAAAGAAAAAGGATAATGACTTCACCAGCGTAAAAGAGACCTCTTACATGATCAAATGTCACATACTATAACATAATTTCCTCACTTTTTCCCCCTACCAGATAATGCTTTCCGAGGAAATAATTTCAACTCACCACTGCCTTTTCTTCAACTGAGAAAAGGAATCAAAATCACACCATTTAATCATTGATCATTAACATTCTATAAGTTCCATATACACTACCTTAAATGAGAAGGGGTGCAGGGAGTAATCACTATCAATTTTTTGTTTATTGTGGCAAAGGCAAAACCATCACTATCAGAGAACATATTTCAATATAGATTAAGTACACCATTGAAAGTTACATAATAATGCTATCTGCAAATTAGATTTCTGCAAGTGAAACAAAAGCCAGCAATATGCACTAGCTTATTTGACTAAAAAAATGGCAATGCAAACTTGAGGCCAGAAAATCACTATATGCTCTCCTGAAATGCATGAGCACGAGAAATAGCTGCAGGATTGGCTTCCAAGATTTGAGAGGCACCCAAGATGCGATCTTTGCCTTCTTTTGGTTCAATTTTCTTCAGAACATCACCATTTGATAGAGATTGCTGCTGATCAGGCTTGATGGTCAATGCAGCCCTTATAGGACTTTTTGAGGCCTCATTTGAGGCATCAATTCTGATGGTCTTTGGAACCAAAACACACTTCTCTGACTTCTCTTCATCACCAAAAACCGTATCTCTGGCGTGTTTGCCAAGGGTTGGGGAGCCATTGCCTGAGCAGCAACTGTTACTAGTGGAGGAAGTCGGCGAAAGGCAAGCATTTGATCCTATGGACACTGCCCCAGTTCCAGCATTCCAAAGTGGTGTTCCATTCCAGCATGATGGTGGTACAAGCTGCAAAGGAATGCTTGGTGGGCACATGCCAGGAATTGCCACCATTGCTGTGGGACACCATTGCATTGCTGCAGGACCAGTGTTGTATGGACTACACATTGGAGCTGAAGACTGATGAACTACTTCCATAGAGCTCACATTATTCCAACCTGGATAAGGTAACACCCATGGAGGAACAGGGTAACATTGTAACCAATTTGATGTCTTATGTTCTGATAATCCATTTCCTTGAGCACCATTATTCGTCACGGAAGATCCACATAAAGACGGTTCCACAGCATACTCTACACGGTTTATAGAACTTGCATCAACACATCTTCTCTCATCTCTAAGATTAAGCATTGAATCCATTGATTCACAAAGAGGGGTGTCTGGCCCAAATTTCAAAACAGTGCTGTTATCCGTTGAAGACCTGAAAGGAACTGAGGATTCAAGACTTGTGACATGTTGGAAACCAGATGTGTCCTCAGTTTGAAGTCTGGAGGTAGGAATTCCGTTAGAGGTTACCATGATGTGCCGGTATTGAGACGCTAGGTGTTTGTTCTTCCTTCTCCCAGCACCTATGGGAACATTTCTCATTGTTCCACCAGCAGTCCAATACCTTTGACAGTTCTTGCAGAAATGCCGGGGTTGGTTAACGTTGTAGTTGTTAAAATAACAAAACTTGGTGTCCAAACTGTTACATCGTGGACACTGGAGAATCTTGTCTGGTTTCTTTAAGACTTTATCTTGGTCTGAGCCACCATTCTCTGGATTATCTTCCACTGTTTTGGGGTTTACTATTGGCTCATTTTCCTTCACTTTATGTTGGAACTCTTGTTTACTATCACTTTCTTGTTTTTCAGAGTTTTCCCCACACTCACTAGGTATTTCCAGTTCTTGCTTTTTTATGCTGCTGCAAGCATCCTAAAAATTTAAATCAGTCAGATAAATCATGCAGAAAACAAAACAAAAAATACAAAATGATCATGTTATACTCATTTTCCATCAAAATACTACAAATGACCACATAGCAGACATTGACAAGTTATATAACAATAATCTTCTTTGATACCTCAACTCAATATGTATCTGTTTTGCAAGTCATGATCAGTAGTTTTCTTGTATAACCATGCCCTGTCCTATATATTAACTCTGTCTCAAATTCGGTTTATTCTATACAATATGAGCATAAGCATTAAACTGAATTCATATACTTGAACAGTAGACTCAAGGCTTTCACTATTTAAGTGTAAAGGCTTCGAAGCAATTATTGCACATAATGCCAAAAGAAACCGCCAGAAAGAACACCCAGAAAATTAGTGTACAAAATGCCTTCAATACTAAGAAGAGGACCAAATTCATTGTTACAAACCAAGCTACGAGATATATCAGATACTACAAGATCCAATCTAGTGAAAATAATCAGTTACAAAATGCTTTTGTTTTTCAGATGAAGCAGACACCCTCCTTCACACCAACAACAACGAAACCATCACTTAAAGATGCTCCAATTCGTATGAAACAAGTTCAAAGCTACATTTCATAAGAATAATAACTTGCTTTCTCTTAACACCGCCTTAATTTGTGTAAAATCAAATCTCTAAACGTTAAACATACACAGAAAACACAACTACTCTGAATTAAGCTTAACAAAAGCTTTCATTTATTAAGATACAACGCCACCCTTCAAATTCCCTAAGGTTTTGAAGCTCGAAATGAACTCTTATGACCAAGCAGAACATAACTAAGAATATAAGAACCCAATGAAGACACAACAAAGATAAAAAGAAAAACAAAAATCCAATTTTACGTCCCACCCATTTAAACAAACAAGGAATAAAAGCACAAAAAAACACGATTCATGAAGAAATGAACTAAAATAGTTATATTTGGGTACAGTAAAGAAGTATGTACCGTGGGTCCAGAGTTGGCCGGAATCTGACATTCCGGCACCGGAATCTTCCTGCCAAATAGCCTGATACCCGGATCCTTCTCTGTCTCAGACATGTCGTTGATGGTGATTGTGGTGCACAGTTTGAAACTAAGCTCCTCCAACACCCATTACATAGAACAGAAGCAGAGGCAAAAAGAAAATCAAATATTTTACACAGAGAAAAAGAAAATAAACGAAAAAGTGGCTTTCTTTCTCTTTCTGAATTTGCTTCCATACAAGACAACTTTTCAAGTGTAGACAGACATCACACTTGCACTAAAATCCCTCTGGAGAAAAAGTCCCACCCTGCAAAAAGCACAAACAACGTGAGGCATCAAAGACACACTACACTATAGTACCATCTCTTATTTTCCTTTCATTAAAATTATATAAAAAGAAAAATCTTCTTTCTCTCTTCTCTTTCCTTTTTTTCTATTACAAAGTCTTTTCCTTTTAAAAAGATTACCTTTTTTAAATTTTGAAAAAGTGTTGCCTTTTCTCTTTGCTTCTCATTTGTGTTCAAACATGTGACCCTACAACACTCAATATAAAAACCTTCTCGTATCACTTGGTTTCTTGTTTTCCTCGTTCTAACAATTTATAATGCTCACAAACAATATATTTTATTTTTATTTTTATTTTTCAATTATTATTTATTCCTTGATATTTGAATACATAAATAACAATTAATGCCAACCGACTACAACCATTGTCATCTCCTAAATGATCTTGAACCTTAATAAATACAATAAATTATTTTTAATAAAATTTTATGAACCAGAGATACCCCAGAAAAGATTAAGACTTTAAAAAGCATATACTAAATTAGCATGCTTAATTACATAAAAAAGTTAATGTCTTTTTAGGTTTATTGGTTGAAGTTCACCCTTGGTCAATGGTGATTTGTGTGATTAAAAAAGGTGACAACTTTTGAAATGTTTATAATAAGAAAGCTTAACAAGGGTATAGGGTCCTTTTTTATATATATAAAATGTGTGTTTTTGCTTAGATGTGAGTGGATTTGCATCATCCATGGATCAAATATGGTGCATTGAAGGGTGTGTCATTGAGCATAACATGGGAAGTTGGAGTTGATTTGAGAGTATGATTAGAAGCATTAGTAAAAATGGTGGGAAGAAGAGGGGAAAGGGGGTGGAGACAGGTGGCAGATGAGTAAGGAGAAGGGTGGAATGATGGCCAAGAGATGGAGTGGGAAAAGGTGTGGTGACGTGAGAAAGAGAAAGAGAAAAAGGAAAAGAGAAAAGTGATGGCTTTCATTTGGAGTTCAAAGCAAATGGGTTCGATCTTTTCACGCCGCCTTCAACGTTTGTGGCTTTTTCCCCACCTCTTACTATACCATGCCAATACATCGCATTCTCTTATACATATCAAGAACTTTTTATTATTCTTATTATTATATTGTCTTTTCTTCTATTTATTTGACACCTTGTAATGGAATTTCAATAACTTGTGCCTCATCCTAGGAAATATTGTTGTGCTAGAAAATAATAGGATGAAATTCCTCTCCATTATTCGTTTTGGTTTGCTCCTTATTTGGGTAAAAGCACTAGGTATATTTATTTTTTTTAGTGATATTTTAATATTATTATTTATTTTTTATTTTTATTTAACACTAATATATATTATTATTTTATTTTTATATAATATTTTATTAATGAAAAACAGTGTTAAATATATTTTTTATTTTTTTCATTTTTTACTAACTAGGTGTAATTCTTTTTACAAAAATAAATAAATCGTGTAACGTAAACACGACTTTAAATGAAAAAGTTGTGTCACTATAACAAACTTTAAGTGAATACGAAATTAAAAAAATAATAAATTGAAGTCATGTCATGTTGATATAATTTTAGTAAAAAAAATAAACCAAGGTCGTGTCAACATGGTACGACTTCAGTAATAAAAAAAATTACACTAAAATTGTGTCATTGACACGACTTCAAGTAAAGAAATCATACTTACGTGGCACGATTTATCTATTTTTGTAAAAAATAATTACACTTATTTGTTAAAAAATGAAAAAAATAGACTTATTTGATGTTTTTGTCCCTTATTCGACTTGTTAAAGAAAGGTTAAGATAGGTTAGTTTATATGCATTTGAAAATTAATATTTCTTATTTCTTTGCATGATTGGAAATTTTGTGATTTTGAAAATCGGTCGCATAAATTTAAAATAAAAATTAAAAGAGTTAGCAAAGTAGTTTGTAAAATAGAGATTCAATATGTAACAATTAAAAAAACTTAAAAGAATTAATTATTTATTATTTATGAAAACATATTTATTACATTATAGCACAAAATAAAATTAATTTTATATTTATACATATGTAATATTGATTAAAGATAAATGAAAATATTTAATTATATTTAATATACAACAATAAAAGATTAAAAATAATAATGCAAATTGTAAAGCAAGACATACATCTTAACACCATGAGTTGTTACCTATAGGAGATAAATTTATTTATGCAGACTAACGTATAAAAAAATGACTAATGTCTAATTACTAATCAAATCCTCGATATTATAAGAAGAAATAAAGAGAAAGTTTGGATATAAAAAAAATAAGAAAAGAGGAAGAAGAATAAATTTACCAAAAAAAAGAAAACAAAATACTAGAGGTTTCATATATCCATTATAATATTTGAGATATTGTGATGTTTTTCTAATTTTATTTTTTGATAAAATATAAATTATATTGAAAATTTATATATATATATATATAGTAAAAAAGTTATTTACTTTAAATATACAT
>Ga0209489_103411_pt1 | contig 31045 bp, 10 predicted proteins | sample SiratrowhiteBW_FD_187527 | JGI IMG/M metagenome (GOLD analysis project Ga0209489, IMG submission 187527) | Root nodule microbial communities of legume samples collected from California, USA - Siratro white BW (SPAdes) (version 2) | ecosystem: Host-associated > Plants > Roots > Nodule | place...
ACTACAATCATTAACTTCTCTATTCAAGACTTAAATTTGTAAATCAAACAAGCACTAAGGTTAGCTTCCCTTACCTTAATCGCAGTGAAAGTTCTCTCTAACACTCCCAAAAGCTTAAGATCCTCAAGAACTCGAATCTGCACCAAAGGATCTCTGATCAACGATCAGACTAACAAACTAGGAAACTGAGCTCACAGAGGCACCGTCTGATGGCTCAGATGTCACATGCGAGCTCAGTAAGCAGAGGAAAAACAAAAACCTAAATCTGCTCTAAGGAAAAGGGGCAGAAGATGAACTTACTCTAACGGAGGTTCTAATCGGATAGACTTGCTCTATTCTCCGCCACGAGTCCAACGGTGGGCTCCGCTTGAGAAACTGATGAGGTATGGAAGCAGAGACTTAGAGAGAAGTCAGAGGAAAAGAGGTTAGGGGTTTTAGAGAGATGATGGCTTGAGTTGAAATGAGACTTGACTACTTACTTTTTCTATAAATACGCGTTTTTAGTTTAATAATATAATAATCAAGTGCTCATTCCACTTCTACCATTTCACTCAAATGACAGATTTTCTAGGTTGTTACAATTTTAATGTATTATATTATCTAATTGTACAGAAGTTTAAAATAATTATTTAAATAAAATTAAATTTTAATTCTCTCTAAGATAAAAATTTTAATATTTAAATTTAAAAATATTTAAATATATAATGAAAAATAAAATATTAATTAATATTTTAAAGAAATACATAATAACACTATCCTAGTCAAATTGTTGAACTATATAATTTTTTTTAGTATCATCGAAAACTTTTATATTATTTCTCCAAGAATAAATGATCAAGTGACAAAAATCGAAAACTTTCTATATAAAATTATTTTTTTTATTTGGTAAACTTAAGGACCATGTATTCTTTTTACAACAAGATGTAAATTTTCCTTTAATACTCCATCCTAATAGATTTTTATATGTGTAAAATTCATTAATAGTCCACAAAATAAATATATGTAATTGAAATGTTGTTTCTTTTATTGACATGTTATATGTTTCTATAACATTCTCTCATAGTTCTTTCAATTCATCAATCAAAGGTTGTAAATATACATTAGTATCAATATCATAGAATAAATATTGACATTATGAAATAAGGATCTTTCATGCACATCCAAGGTGACAAATTGTAAGGAATTAAAACATTGGATACATACTATATGAATTTATTATATTTCAAATGAATTGAAACCATCACTTGTCAGACCAAGTCTATCGTTACTTGAATCTGCCCCAAAACATGGATATCGTAAGTAAAATAAAAATTTCCAGTAATAGAATGTCATCTCATTTAGCAGTATTAGATGTTACATACAATTGTTGTAACCTTGGAATTAAAGGAAAATAACACATAACTTTGTAAGATAACCTTATGAAGAGCATGCTGAAGAGTATAGACCCAAAGAAGTAGAAGAAATTCAATATTCTAATGAAGAAGATGAAAAAATACAACAAAGAAAAGGAATATAATGAAACTCTTAAGATATAAAAATAATGTTTGTGTTTAGTTTAATTGCACCGGTAATATGTATAATTTAACTTAGATTGATCGTGAAAATGATTTTTTATCTTTATGTATTTTTTTTTCAAATAAAAATAATTTTTATAATTTGTCTTATTTTTTAAAAAAATATATTTTTCTTTAACTTTTGTGATTATTTACATTTATATTTTGTAAATAAAAATATCACTAAAATTAAGTTTTAAACTGATTAATGTCTCTAGGTTGATTGATGTTGAGCAACCTAGAACAAGTAAAGGTAATTGAATAACATGTTTTTTTTTTTTAAATTAAATAAATCATTACTTAAATTGTGATTTATTTTTTTTAATTTAATTTAGGTCAATATGTTAAGTAACGATGTGACACACATTTGACAATATTATTAATGTTATATATTATTAATGTCACAATATTATTAATGTTATATATTATTAATGTCACGACTTTATTTTATATTATTTTATTGTCGTCATTATTACAGAATTAATGAAATTTTGTTTGTCAAAATATAACTTAATCTTAGTAAATCTAAAATTATTATTATAAATAGTGATAAGATGTTAATAGTAATATATTTATAATTTTTAGTAATAACTAAAACTAGTTTTTTTAGTGTTTTTATTCTTTAATAACCCAGCTATTATAAATGAATATTGTAAAACGGGCTAGTAAACTATATTTAATTCGCGTATGTTCCCACCAACTTTCAGCAGACAGAAGAAAAAAAAATCACCCAGTTATATCAGTAACGTTAAATTACGTTAAATTAAACTTTTTATTTTTAAATTCATGAAAACATGAAATTGATTGAAAAAGAAATTAGAATTTAAGATATCTAGGAGGATTGAAGATTGAGTTGGGTTAATGTTTTTAATTGTTAATTGTATTAAAAAATAAAAATTCACAGTGATGTCTACCATAAATTTTATTTAAAAAAATTATTAAAAAATAAAAATAAAATATTTATTCTTTTATTTCAAAATAATCCTTTTAAAATTTATATGGGTCAAACTCGAATAATACATTTTAGATTATATGTTAAATAATCATCTTGGAACTAATTCTTTCATGATATTATTCTTAAAATACACTTAAAATAATTAAAGAATAGAATATATTTAAACTGACTTTGATTATATTTTAAAAAAATACTTAAAATAATTAAAAAAATATGATATATTTAAACGGACTTTAACCATATTTTTAAAGGATATTTAGAATAATTAAAATAATTAAAAAAGAGGATATATTTAAAACGCACTACGACCTCATATTTATCATGTGAAATTATATTGAATATACATGAACGATAATTTCATACAATCAATTTAAATAAAAAGTAAATTATATTAAATATAAATGAAATATAAATATTCTAAAAACAACAATGTTTATATTGATCCATTGGTATTAGAGCATCTGAAAAGAAAATCTGGATACAATCTACTAATATCAAAATAGAAAAAGATTACAAGCATCATTTGTTTCGAAAATGAGTACTACTGCTTGAATTATTATTATTATTATTATTATTATTATTATTATTATTATTAATTTATTGATTTTTGTGAGGAAGATCAGCAATTATTACGAGAAGAGGATAGAGGACTGAAGAGAAAAGGAGCATTCCATGCATAGGAGAAGCTAACACTCCCAGAAGCCTTCAAAGGACTGCCATTGATAAGGAGGCAACTGTCCCCTTGAATGGAAAGAATGGATGGGCTAACACTCTCTTCACTCTTGAACCCTTGGCATGCCAAAGTTATATTGCTTACTGCACACTTACAATTGTTTTTCACCACCACATTCCACTCTGGCTTCCCACCTATCATTCTCCCACTTCTTGTTGTCCCAATTTTGAGGTTGCTCAAGTTACAATCACAAAATCCTGCAAAATTAATTAATGGATCATACACATCTATACAAACACTTTGAAAAAATTTAATAAAGAGTCATCATTATACATTTTAAGATTTCAATTAGATTTTTGATGAATTTTTAAATATATACCGATGAAAATTTAGCTACCGATTTTGTAATTGTTAAAGAATTTCTTGTAGAATTTGTTGTAGTAAGTAACAATTATATTCTTATTAAACTTGTGACTATTGTAACATTAAGAAGACAGAAAAAAATGGTGAAATATTGAAGGAAATGGTATATACCTTTGATAACAAAGCTAAGGAAGAGAACGGAAATTAGGTACTTGAAAGTTGTCGTCATTCTCTATAAGAGACTTGTGTAACTCTTATTCTCTAGTTGGTAGTGTTTGATATGTTTTATGTTTCTTCTATTTAAAGATTTTTTATTGGCATAAAAATAGAAAGATTAGTAGTTCATAATTATAAATATTAATTAAGAAGTCCATATACATTTATCTTACAATAATAAATATAAATAATTCAAAAATAATTAATGAGAGTTAATTATATATTTATTATTTTACAACTATTTTAAGAAATTTTTATCTGTTTAACTTTCATTCCAAAGCTCTTTCTCAAATAGACTTTTGTTTATCCTACTAACACTTTTATTTTTTATTTTTTTAATAAATCTTTTAAACTTTTAATTGTTGAAATAATATTTTTTTTTGCACTGTTTCACTTATAATAGCAATTGTGATTATTTATTAATTTTTTTAAGTGTTATTTTTTCGTTTGTAACGGTTAGAAGCAATTGTAATTATTAGTTTATTAAATTAAGATAAAAATAATATAAAAATATTGAATTCAAAATTTAAAAAATAAGAATAAAATGAAATATTTTATAAATATTTTCAACTAATTAATTATAACAGAAAAATAAATAATAAATTATTTTATTTTATATCTTTTATAATAAATTTAAATTTGGCAGAGTAAATTATAATAACTTTGTAACTATATTTTTTATATTAAAATTGAAATTTGAAGAAAAAATTATAATAAGTTATAAATTTGTTATTTGAATTAAAAATTGTATTTTTAGCTTGCTAAAAAAATATCTAAATAATTAATAGTAAATATAAAATAAAATTTTGATAAAGTTAAAATTTTATTTTCAATAAAGATAGAAATTGATTTTTGATAAAGATAAAATTTCAGTTTTGAAAAACATGAAATTTAATTTTTTGATAAAGATAGAATTGATTTTTGATAAAGATAAAATTTGATTCTTGATAAAGATAAATTTGATATTTTGTAAATGTTGAATATTAGATAGTTCAAACGTCCCTTTAGAAGATCAAATCATTTGATAAAGTTTTGTTTTGATGATAACAAAACTCAAAGTATAAATTTATATTTGATGGTGATTTATATACATTGCGTAGTTAACATTATTATTAAAGTAGTAGACAAATTGTCCATGAAGAGATAATTTTTCGTACTGTTAACTTTACTTTTATGTTATTGATTTGATTTAAATTGATTTTTATAGTATGGTGTGCTTTAACTTTCAAATTTTTTGATAATGAAAATTATTCAAATTATTACAGAGTATTTAAATGTGATTAATTGATTTTATATCATATTGTGCTTTAATGTTCAAATTTGTTCATAATGAAAATTATTCAAATTATTATGGAGTATTTAAATGTGATTAGTTGATTTTATATCATATTTGGCTTTAATGTCCAAATTTGTTCATAATGAAAATTATTCAAATTATTTATGAGTATCTCAAATATAGTTCCTCTATGTTATTTTAAATGATTTCTGATGCAAAATTAATGAAGTATAAAAATTAGAAAAAGATTTCCAATTTAAACTTAATACATCAAAAAGTCAAGATTGCTCTGTTCAAACACCCCAATGGCTAGTTTCTAAAAAGCTACATATAGAGGAGCAATTTCAACTTGAAGTACAAGAAGCAAAAAGAGAAATACATCATACAATACATTAAAGAAGTAGAGTATCTACTACTGATTGTCTATTGTCAATATGCTATTGAGAGTATTTAGATTTTTGGGTTGTGTGAAACAATTGTGTAATTCTTCACTGTTGTGAAGTAGACCCTTGTGAAACCATTGGTCTTGATCTCAGGGGGAGATCGGGACTAGTATAACCTGAAGAGGTTTGTGTATTTGTGATAACATGGAAAGGTTTGGATACTCGTTATTGTGAAGGAAGTGATATTGGCAAAAGTAAATTTTGTATTGCATTAAGGTAAAATATATAATAGTTACAAAGGATATAAAAGTAATTATATAAAGAATAATACAATAATAGATAATAGCCTATATAAATATATACGACTAACACCTCCCCTCAAACTTTAGGTGCCAAAAGACAGCAGTTGAAGTTTGTCACGTAATGTACAGAATCGCTGGATGATGTGAGCTTTAGTAAGAAGATCGACCAGTTGCTCCTGACTAGTCAAGTAAGGTAATGAGATTGTTTCCTCCTAGTAATGGTGACGAGTAATGTGACAGTCTAACTCAATATGTTTGGTGCGTTCATAGAGCACATCATTATGTGCAATTTGGATAGCAGCCTTACTGTCACAATGAATGGGAGTAGAATGAGGTTGTTGGTATCCAAAATCAGCCAGAAGTCGACGGAGCCAAACAACTTCGCATGTAGTATCTACATGGGCACGATATTCAGACTCTACGCTGGAGCGGGAGGCAATGACCTGCTTCTTACTCTTCCAAGAAATAAGCGATGAGCCAAAGAACACAGAGTACCCCGTTATGGATTTTCGATCATTGACATCCCCTGCCCATTCTACATCCGAATAAGCATACAAAGTATAATCCGAATTAATAGAGAAGAATAGGCCACGATACAAAGTCCCGCGAAGATAACGAATAATCCGAAGGACTGCTGCATAATGTGTCGAACGGGGAGCAGACATGAATTGAGAGACCTTATACACAACATGTGCAAGATCAGGTCTAGTAATCATCAAATACGTCAACATCCCCACCAACTAACGATATAAGGTGGGATTAGTAAGAGGCTCTCCATCAGAGGCATAAAGTTTGCAGTTCGACTCCAGAGGTGAATACTTAACTTTGCTATCAGTAAAATGAGGCAAATTCACAATGTCGGAAGCATACTTAAGCTGTGATAGAGAAATACCATCAGAACGCTGATGAACTTCAATGCCCAAAAAATAACTCAATTGCCCCATGTCAGTCATCTCGAAGACAGTGGAAAAATATTCCTTAGTTGTCTAAATACCTTTAATGTCGTCACCTGTAATGACCATATCATCAACATATAATAATAATAAGACATAGCCTAAGGAAGAGTGTCGAATAAAGAGGGCGAAATCATTGGGACTCTAAACGAAGCTGATCTTGGTAATAGTGGTTCAAAATTTTTCAAACCATGCTCTGGGAGACTGCTTCAACCCATATAAAGCTTTAAGCAGCCGTAAAACCATTCTTGGGGGCAACTCCATACCGGAAGGGGGATGCATATAAACTTCCTCCTGAAGTTCACCATTAAGAAAGGCATTCTTAACGTCCATTTGATGGAGACACCAAGATTTAGCAGTAGTAATAACAAGTAGGATTCGAACAGACGTCATCCGAGCAACTAGAGCAAATGTTTCCTGGTAGTCAATACCATACTCTTGTGTAAAGCCCTGGGCAACCAAACGAGCTTTATAGTGCTCAATAGAACCATAAGCTCTCGTCTTGACTGTACACCCACCTATAACCAACTAATGTCTTTCCCGGAGGAAGAGTAGTAACTTGTCATGTATTAGTTTTCTGTAATGCAGTAATCTCAGAATGCATAGCATCGACCCATTCAGAATGCGCACTAGCTTCCCTATAGGATCTAGGCTCATGTGCATCAAAAACAGACAAAGCATACCAGTCAAAATCATTAAGGTATGATGGTGTGTTACGTATCCTGGAAGGGTAACAAGGTGGATCAAGGTTAACAGTATCTAAAGCAGAAATAAGAGACACAAGAAGACTAACTGAAGATGGTGCTGGGGTGGGATAGGAGGCGTAGGTGAGGTCCGATGTGGGGGATGTTCACTTGGACAGAGAGAACGGTTGTCGGAAAAAGGATCACTTAGAACATAGGTAGGATTGTTGTTCTTTAGAAGGCTCATGAATGGAATATCTTCCCAGAAAGTGTCATTGCGACTAATGTGAACCCGTTGAACAGCTGGATCCCAACACCTATAGCCCTTTTATTCTACCCTATAACCAACAAAAGTGCATAAGACTGAACGAGGGGAGAATTTTGAAGATCGTTCATTTGAGGGTAAAAGCACAAAGCATGTAAAGCCAAACGTGCGTAGATGTGTATAGTTTGAAGGAGTCCCATATAGTAGCTCATCAGGTGATTTGTTTTGGAGAACTGGGCTGGGAATACGGTTTATAAGATATGAAGATGTAAAAGCAGCTTACCCCCAAAATTTGGCAGGCAATTTGGACGAAAAGAGAAGGGTACGGACAGTTTCAATTATGTGGCGATGATTTCTTTCAGATACACCATTTTGTTGAGGTGTATGAAGATATGAAAGCTGAGGTAAAGTGCCATGTGATTTGAGAAGATCAAGAAACTTTTTGGAACGATATTCTCCACCAGAGTCTGACCTGAAAACTTTGATTCGGTTGGAGAAATGAGTATAAACCATGGTGGAAAATTGAACATACACATCATGCACTTCTGACTTATGGCGCATAAGGTAAAGCCAACAAAATCGAGAGTAATCATCAATGAAAATCACATAATATTTTGAACCACTTAAACTTGGCTCAGAAGATGTCCAGACATCACTATGAACTAAATCAAAGGCTGCAAGACTTTTAGATTCACTAACTAAAAAAGGAATAGATGATTGTTAAGAAGAGTACAATGCTGACAATGAATAGAAAAATTCCCAGACACTGATCCTAAACTACCCCGAGATGCGAGAGTCTTTATTCTTGAGATGGAGGGATGACCCAATCGAGCATGCCAAAGCGAAGGAGGAGTGAAGGAGACACTGGCGGCAGTATGAGTTGAGGGAATGTGGAGACGCAAAATACGATAGAGACGACAAACTCTAAACCCCGTCCCACAGATCGTTCCTATAACCGGATCCTGGATAAAACACTTAGAGTCAGTAAACGACACTTTTAAACCATGGTCACACAACTGAGAAATAAAAATCAAGTTCATCTTTAACCCTGGAACAAGGAGGACATTTGACAGGTATAATAAAGGGGACTTGATATCGCCTAAGCAAGTGGCTTTAAGGGTAGTATTATTAGTTGTACGGACTGTGGATGATGATGTGTCAATTGTTTTGGTAATGTGAAAATAGGGTCTAAATACCATAGAGAAGCAGATTGTAGACCTGAGACAGTCATTGTAGTAGCAGTTGTATTGGTTTTTTTGCCAACTATTTGAGATACGACATCATGAACCATCTCCTGCATCATGGCTCGCATCTGAGACATGTCAAAACTGCCAGAATGCGAATCTGCCCCCTGGAAGACGGTCCAACCCGGCAGCCAGCTAACTCGACCCAGCGGACTGGTCCAATCCGATAGCAGTAGCGGCGCACGATCCAATAGCCTTGGACGATGCGGCAGCAAGTTCGGATCTTCCATTTTTGCACTGTAAGCGAATGCAATCATCCTTCCAGTGCCCAGGTTTCCTACAATAACTACAATACGGTTTCTTTTTGCCAGAAACCCATTAGCACCCGAAATTGGACCGAAAAGCTTGTTCGGTATTAGAATCAGCCAGGGGACGTTGTTAGTGGGTTTGTTCAGCCAATAACTCAGGAATAACAGTAGCAACAGTTGGAAAAGGTGTGCGATTCCAAATATTGTCACGGATATACTCAAAATCATCATGTAATCCATGCAAAAATTAGAACAACTTATTTTCTTCAATGTATTTCTTGAAATCGGCATTAGCAATCAAAGCTTCAGGCAACGTAAGGTAATATTGTTCCCACTTAACCTCCGATTGGGAAAAGAAATCAGAAATACCTTGATTTGCAGATTGCTTAAGATTGCGGATCTCATCCTCAAGCTGAAAACGGTGTGCGGTATTTTTCTAAAGATACATTGTCGCCAAAGAATCTCAAACATCCTTCGCAGAATCGGAATTACCAATACACATGACAACCCCACGTGCACAATTGAGGCGGATGAGAGAAATTAGATTATAGTTCCGCTTTTCCCATAACTCGGCATCATCGGATGAAGATTTTTCTCCCGGTTTCTTGGATTCACCAGTGATGATCTTCCAAAGCCCCATACCCTTAATGATTGCAGTCATGGTCTTGCACCAATACATATAATTGGAGCCATCGAGATCAACGTTAATGGATTTGAGAACCAATGCTGAATCGTTAAAGGCCATGAGAAAAAAAAAGGCGAAGAGTAAAAGAGAGCGGAAATTGTTTGTTTAATGGTGGTAGGTCATAGGGAGGAGCTCTAGGGTTGACGTGTAGTTTTCTTATTGATGAGAGAAAACTAAACCTACTGATACCATGTGAAGGAAGCGATATTGGCAAAAGTAAATTCTGTATTGCATTAAGGTAAAATATATAATAGTTAAAAAGGATATAAAAGTAATTATATAAAGAATAATACAATAATAGCCTATATAAATATATACGGCTAACAGTTATAACCTGGAGAGGTTTGTATACTCGTTATAACCTTGAGAGGTTTGTGTACTCGTTATAACCTGAAGAGGTTTGTATACTCGTTATAACCTATAGAGGTTTGTGTACTCGTTGCACTAGTAGAAAAAATACATTTAATCGCGATTCTACAAGGCTTACAACCGCGATGGATCTAACCGCGATAAAAAGTACTGAAGCTACCACCGCAGTTGTATAACCGCGATGGAAAGTAGAACTTACCACCACGGTTATAGTAAAAATCACATTGGTATAATGCCGCAATACTCTTCTCTTCCCACCGTCTCTCCCTCTTGTTCTTCTTCCTCCTCATCACCGCAACCATCTCCTCCACCACCACCTCATCCTTCGTCGCTGCCCTCTCCCCTCTCTCGCCCTCCTTCTCCAAAGCCCTCTTCCATTACATCATCACCTCAACACCTCCGCCAAGCCCATGTCCTCTAGCGAGATCGCCGCCCTCTCCCAAGCCCTCCTCCTCACTCCGCGCCCCAACTTCCTCGTCTTCGGCATCACCCACGAGCCCCTTCTCTAGGCCACAATCAACCACCAGGGGAGCACTATCTTCTTCGACGAGAACCAATACGCCATCTCCAAGTTTGAGAAATCCAACCCCGACGTCAATCAGAACTTAGGGTTTCCATTTCTGCCCTCGTCATTCCTGCGTACAGATCCTTCTTGGGGATGTTCTTGTAGTATTTGGACCCGGGGAGACAAGGGTGCGCAGAGCACAAGGGTTTCACATAGAGAAAGAGAAAAGTAAGAACGTATAAGACTCGTTTCTTATAAATTCCACCAAACAAACCCAACACCGGTGGCGGGCCTAGTAAATACTAATAGCTTCCACAATGGCTTCCACCTCCAACGACCTCAAACCCGAAGCCGCCATCAGAGTGGTCAGGAAGCGCTACAAGGGCCTTCTTACAATTCGCACGCACGCTATCAAAGGCAAAGGCGTGTGGTATTGGGCCCACCTCTAGCCCACTCTCGTCGGCAACGCGGTCAAGCTCAAGTGCTCCCTCTGCGACTCTCTCTTCTCCGCCTCCAACCCTTTTCAAACCGCTTCCAAGCATCTCAAACGTGGCACATGTCCCAATTTCAGCAACTCCTCGTTGCCTTCACCGTCTCTTATTTCCACCGTGTACTCCCACTCCAACAACGGCAGAAAGAGAACCTCCTCCTTCACCTCTCCCAATCAAGACCAGGCCGTTCAACATTTTGTGTTGTGATGTGAGATTTGGGCGCAGGTTTGTGGGTTTGTGAAAAATAGGGGATACGACATCGGTTCCTCCAAATAACCGTGGTCGTATCCACATACCACCGCGATTCTGGAAACAACCGCGGTGATATCTCGCTGCAACAATTTTTTTTAATATTTGTGTGCCTTACCACTGCGGTTCTGGCACCAACTTCGGTCGTATCTCTTGCAATGTTCAATTTTAAACATTTGTGTGTCTCGTGGGGAATACAACCGTGGTTGTCTACAACAACCGCGGTGGTATCATTGCACTTAATTTCAAAAATATCACCACGCTTCTTTTCAATGCGGTTTCCTGTTAACCGCGGTGATATCCTACCATGAAATGTAATTTTTCTACTAGTGTTGTAACCATCTATGATATAGTGAAACTTCTTGAACGGATTGTTCAAAGGAGAACTGGACGTAACCTAAGAGATTAGGATGAACTTGTATAAAATTATTTCATCTGTGTTTATATATTCTTGTTTGGTGATTTTTATTTATACGGAATTGAGTTTAGGCTCCATTCAACCCCCCTTCTGGAACCCGTTGTTCCTACACTAAACATAAAATTTGATTTTTTATAGAGACAAAATTTGACTTTTGATAAAGATAAAATTTGATTTTTGATTCAAGAAGTAGCAATAGTTTTATGCACAATTAGATTTATATTTATTATAAAAATATAAAATAAAATAATCTATCATTTATTTTTCTACCATAATTAATCAATTAAAAATAACTATAAAATATTTCATTTTATTCTCTTTCTATTATTATCTAAAAATTTTAGTTCAATATTTTATATTATTTTTTATTTTAATTTTAATCAATTAATAATCACAATTGTTAATAACTGCTACAAACTAACATACCAGTTAAAAATTCATAAATAATTACAATTTCTTTAATATCTAATATAGTATAAAAAAAAGAGTGTTATTTCAAAAATTAAAAGCTAAAATATCTATTAAGATAAATAAAAAACAAAAATGTGCTAATGAGGTAAAAAAAGTCTCCTCGAATAACTAATTATATATATATATATATATATATATATATATATATATTATTTATAAAAAAAGTTAAATTACTGATGAAGTCTTATTGACTAAAATGTCATTACCGACGGATAAACCTGTCGTGCCAATTTATCCACAGATTTATTCTGTCGATAATAAGAATAAGAATAAGATAAAAATAATATTAATAATAAGAATAAAAATATTATTATTAACGATAATGATAGTAATAATAATTATAATAATAATAATAATCATAATCATAAGTATAATCATAATAAGAATAATAATAATCGTAAGATTATCACATAGGTTGTCTGACATAGTGGTCAAAGGTTCCATTCTACCTACGGATCAATATTAGTAGGTAATGTAAAATTATATCTTGTGAAAATACAACACCACAACCAAAAAGGATAGTCGCTTACGATGGTACGATCTGGTACCGGGGATCCTAGTGTGTAGCCAGTAAGGAAGTCTTTATTAAGTTCGCAGTGAAAATCTGACTTGTGCCAGCAGTTCCCTTCCATTTAGTTGATGAAAGCTAAGGTGGAAGTTGGTGGGGGAAAATCTCTCTAAAATACACATTAAGATGTTGACCCGTTTTTCTAAGTTACTTACGTATGTATGCATGCGGTCTGGGAACACTTTGGGATGAACACCCATCCGAACAAGTAGGGTCAATAGTTCAGCATTTAGGCTATAACATTTAGCAACAAAAAAATATTTAACCCAACAAGTTCTCTCCGAACCAAGCTAGATAGTCTCGTATCACTAGACTTACCAATTCTCTGGGAAACCACATAGAATTACCCACGAATAAAAATTGATGGAAAATTTACTTACAACCTGATTACTTATAGATTTTGACTCGTCGGTAATCAATAGATAATGTATGATTATCCAATTATTGTTGTTATTACTTATGAATCTTTGGCGTAAGTAAATCCAATTTTTTTTATAATAAATACATTTTTAAATAATCATCATATTTAAAGTATTGATTGTTGTAGAACTAATTCTGTTATGATTTTATCTTAAAAGCACTTAAAATAATTTTAAAAAAATGATATATTTAAACCCACTTTGACTATATTATTAAAAGATATTTAAAATAATTAAAAGAGAGAGTATATTTAAACGACTATTTCCTTAAATGATACTTAGAATAATTAAAAAATGGTATATTCAAAGGACTTTGACCTCAATTCGTGGAACTATATTAAATATATGAGAAAAATAATTTTATACAATCATTTTAAATAAAAATAAACTTTATTAAATATAAATGAAATATAAATATTCTAAAAACAACAATGTTTATATTGATCCACTGATATTAGAGCATCTGAAATGAAAAACTGGATACAATCTACTAATATCAAAACAGAAAAAAGTTACAATCATCATTTTCAAAAAAAACAAGTTTTGAAAATGAATACTAGTGCTTGAATTATTATTATATTATTATTATTATTAATTTATTGATTTTTGTGAGGAAAGTTTGATGAGCAAGTAGTATGAGAGGATACAGGCATGAGGAAATAAGGAGGATCCCATGCATAAGAGAAGCTGACACTCTCAAAACCCTTCAAAGGATTGCCATTGATAAGGAGGCAATTATTCCCTTGAATGGAAAGAATGGATGGATTAACACTCACTTCACTCTTAAACCCTTGGCATGCCAACCTTATATTATTTTGTGGACAGTTACAATTGTTTTTCACCACTACATTCCACTCTGGCTTCCCACCTATCATTCTCCCACTTCTTGTTGTCCCAATGTTGATGTTGTTCAAGTTACAATAACAAGATCCTGCAAAATCAATGGATCAATCACATGAACACAAACATAACCATACCCATATATCAAAATCACATATTTCTAAAAAAAGTTAATAAATATTTTCATTATAGATATCTCAGTTGGATTAAACTTAAAGAAACTGATGAATTTTCAGATACCAATGACACTTCCAGTGATCTTCTGGCTAATCTAATACTAGGAAGACAGAAAAAATTGGTGAAATATTAAGGAAAATGGAATATACCTTTGATACCAAAGCTAACAATACTAGGAAGACAGAAATATTTGTGAAATATTAAGGAAAATAGAATATACCTTTGATAACAAAGCTAAGAAAGAAAACGGAAATTAGGTACTTGAAAGTTGTCACCATTCTTTACGAGTGACTTGTATGACTCTAATTCTCTAATTTGAATAGTGTTTGAAATGTTTTATGTTTCTGGTATTTAAAGGGCTTTTATTGGCACCAAAATGTAAAGATTAATGGTACAGTTATAAATATTAATTAAGAAGATCATATAGAGTTATCTTACAATAATAAATATAATTAATGAATAATAAATATAATTAATGGGAGTTAATTCTATATTTAACTCCCATTAATTAATTATAATTTATCATTTATTTTTTATTATAATTATAAATTAGATTTGAATTTATTGTAAAAATATAAAATAAAATAATTTATCATTTATTTTTCTATTATAATTAATAAGTTGAAAATACTTATAAAATATTTCATTTTATTCTCTTTCTATTATTTTAAAAATTTTAATTCAATATTTTTATATTATCTTTTATCTTAATTTTAGTCAATTAATAATCACAATTGCTAGTAAGTGCTACAAACTAAAAAATAATAATTAAAAAATTCATAAATAATTACAATTTTTTCAATATCTGATACAGTGAAAAAAGAATGTTATTTCAAGAATTAAAAACTAAAGAGATCTATTAAGATAAATAAAAAACAAAAAACAAAAACGTGCTAATAAGGCAAAAAAAAACTCCTCAAATAACTAATTACTTTATATATATATATATATATATATATATATATATATATATATATATATATATAAACGGTTTAATTAATATCTTTAATTAAGTAAAATAATAAAATTTTACAATTAATAAAATATTAAATTACTCATTTATAACTATTAATTATTATTAATTTTAAGTATTCAAACATTATTAATTTCTATACTTATCTATCCATCCTTCAAATAACATAATATAAAATTATAACTATTTAAAATACAAAAATAAAATTTAAACATTATATGTATAAATTTTAATACAAAACTATTAAAGTATTAAAAATTTTTAAAGTTTAAGGTTCAAAATTTGAATACTTTCCTTTATAAATTTTATTTAAATTAAAATATTATTTCTATTTCATTTTAATGTCTACAATTTTAAAATATTAATAAAATTCTGAAATTTATATAAATATTGTGTCTTAGTAGTTATTGTTTGACATTGGAAACTCTTATTTTACTTATTAATTAAACTAAAATAAAACATACTAATGAAACTACAAACAAATTTTTATATATACATTTTTGAAGAAATCTTTTTAACAATTGTGTTTAACAATTTACTTTACTTTCAGATAAAAATTGCATTAATTTTCATGACTAGCATAATTAATATGACTTATTTTTATAAACATATATTTAGCATAAAACATTAATTCAATCATATAAATTAATTATTTATGTGCCACTATAACCAATATTTACAATAATATATTGTATTCATACAATCATCATATATACTTAATACACATATTATATTACAATGGAGTACGAGATAATATATACTATATACAAAACTTTAAACATTATATTATATACCGTAAATCTCATTTCTTATATTAATTCATATTTTATGCTTTAAATATGATAAAAATATATCTATTTATTTATTCTGATATTAAAATATTACGAACTTTTCTTTGCTCACTTATTTTTATTTATTTTAAATTAATCTTTTTACGTATTATCTTCTTAACAAATCTAACTTTCTTTTCATTTTTTTAAAATTTCTTTTTTGGTTCTCATTTTTATTTCTTTTTCAAAATTGTTTCTTAGTTCTCATTTTTATAACACATCATATTAAAAGTTCTTATTTAATTATATAAAAATTACTCGAAAGTTCCTTAAATTCAGTTTTAACACTTATAATCAAATTTTAATTTTTTTTTTATTTTCATCAGGATCAAATTAATAATAAATAATTATAATTACTTTTTCATCTTTAATGTTTTTCTTATTTAAAGGAATTTTGATTGGCATAAAAATGTAAATATTAATGATCCATAATTAGAAATAATAATTAAGAAGTAATGAAAGGAGGAAGCACAAATGTGGCAATAGATGGAACGTTGGAGGACAACAGGATGAGGACATGTGATGGGGTTCAGGGGCATTCATTATAGAATTGGGTATGCAAGGATAACACAATCAGTAGGAACTATGATGACCTGATTCCCTATGCAACTATTGTAGTAATGTTGTAGGCTATATTTTCATTGCTAGTTTATCTTATAACTAGTTTGCAGTTTTTGTATACGTGTTCCTGACATTACAGCCTTAAAGAGTGCACCAACTCTTCGGGGGTAAAAAGGATTTCGACAACATTGGAAAATAAAATAATAAAATAAGTTGTGTAACCCGTAATATTGGGTTGGGTTGTAAATATAAAAATTTTTTAAATGCATTATGAGTTGTACAAACAGTAATATATTTAAAATAATTTACACTTACGATTTATATAATTATAATATTTTTTAATTATATTACAGTTTGCACAATCTGCGAAGAGAAAAAAAATATTTTTTTAATTATATTACAGTTTATACAATCTGCAAAGAGAAAAAATATTTTTAATTACATTACATTTTGTACAATCTGCAAAGAAAAAAAGAAAATTGAATCACAGTTACAGTTGATAAAAACTACTTTTATCTTTTTTTTATCTTTTTTTTAATACTAAAATGGGAATATCTCAAAATTATAAAGGTAAAGGAAGTCACAATCGAGGTGCAAGAAGAATCAGTCAATGAAATAATAATGCAAGTGTGAGGTTTTAAGAGTATAATTACGAGTTTTAAGTGAAGGGCAATGATGTCTTGAACACTGGATTGGAAGATATTCTCCATGTGATTATTGATGACTTTGAGAGAGGCTGAGTTCATCTCCAATGATGTAAAGGTAGATGTGTTGAGTTGGCTTCAGGTAGACACCATATCTACTGTAGTCAGGAAAAAAAGTTTTATTTGATCCAGAAATGAGTGGTAAATGTTCTTACCAGCATCTGAGTACAATTTTTTTTTTAAATGATCTGAAACCGATTTGCCCCGAATTCGAGTTGTGAATATGATCCGAACTTGAAGGTTCGAGGATGAAAGAAATTCACTTACAAAAATACTTCCATACTCAAAGTTAGTAAATGATTATAAAATATAATAAATAAGTTGTATAACGACTATGAAAGTAAAAGTGAATATTTCCAGAGAATAAAGTGTATTTATAAGCTACATTCGACCTAACCTAGATATTTGATTACACAACCCAGTAACAATGAATAAATAACTCAGTTATTATTAAAATCAAGTTATACAAAAATTGCAGAACAGGCACACATTTGGATCTGTTATAAATGTATCTCGGATATTGAAATAATCAACCTGAGTATTACTAGATTTTAAAGTCACTTGTTACTAAATTAATTAATAAATTTAATCATATTATATAACTAATTTATATTAAAATAATATTTTCTCAAAAGTATAACTTTATATATTTATAAGACGATTATAATTAACAATATTAATTCTTTTTATATTGGTAATTCATAATGATTAAATTATTCGCTTTTGTTATTACAAATTCTTCAATCTTTTATATATTTAACTTTTAATTAAATAAAATAGAAAAAAATATATCACTTTAAAGATTAGAACTACTTGAAAACTTGACAGAAAAAATAAAGCTAGTATCCATTTTAAACTAAAAATGTGTCCTTCATCAATTCCCCTGTTATCTTAATGTTGTTCAATTACTTATCCACAGGGGTGTGAACTAGATGACCATGAATCTAAATGGGTGGAAGCCTAAGTCTTACAAGATTCCATAGCATATGAATAATAAAACAGGCCCATGCATATGAGTGTGCTAAAGCAGTGAATAAGAAAACGGTGGATGAAAACGTAAACGTGAATTCAAGTGTGGGTTGAAGAAAACTTACACATTGAACCGAGCTAGCATTTTGGATTTGGATTTTCATCCCAAAGTAAATCATGATTCATCAATGAAGAATAAAGTAGGGCATGAACAGTAAATAGATGGTTAAATATGGCAAACAAGAATAAAGTGATAATACAAGTAGCGTGTTATACAAGGTGAATGGAGTGTACATCCCAACAAAAGAATACCAATCCACCGCATCAATTTTGCCGTTCTTCAATGGTCTATCAAGGCCGTTTCGGTCTCCGAGAGGGGGGCTGCAATGCAAAAACAAATTCCTAACTCAATTAACCAACAATTGAAGGGACTAGGGTAAGTCTAGAAACTTGTGGTAATGCTTGAAGGGGGCACAAGTACAATTTCGTCCCTCTACCCCCAAAAAACAAACAAAATCGAAATATATTTTAGGCTTTGCTACGGCAACCCCACCCCAAAGATCCTTATCAAAAAAGAATATGTATCAATTCTTCAAGTATGCAAATGTAATTTCTGATGTAAAAGATGGAAAAGGACAACCTTTCGTAGAAAGGACAATAAAGAAACAAAAAAGAAAGTTAAAATCACTCTTTGTTCTGCATTTCAAAGAAGCAAAGCATAAAAAAAAAAAAAAAAAAATAAAAAAAAAAAAAAAAAAAAAAAAAAAAAAAAAAAAAAAAAAAAAAAAAAAAAAAAAAAAAAAAAAAAAAAAAAAAAACAGGTTATAAGAACCGAAACAGTGTGTCAAAAATTCAACATACCCAGCAAGTCTTCAAATGAATCTGTCAAAAGTGATGAATCCATTAACAGGGGTGGTGAGAAGACTTGATCCTGTGCATCCTCAAAGTCAAAAATTGATCGCTGAGCATCAGATGTTGCATTTGAACCAGTAAACGAGAGAAACCCATTGACATTGTCATAATCAGAGAGTCTTTCCAAATCATTCAACATATCTGGAAGTTCATCAAACTTACTCACCCCATGCCCACTGGATGCATGACTCTCAAGCAAGGAATCATCCATTTGTGATACAAATAATCTTTTGCTCCTCAATGAAGCTCCCCTTTTTTCGGCATCTAAATGAGAAAAGCCGGTTTCTGAAAGAGGGACAAAGAAGTGCTCTGAACTTCCATCAGATTGACTATCCCGTGATGAATCTGAATTACAAGACCGCAAAGACAGCGCTGCTTCTCTTACCGACCTCTTCAAATTCTGGACATAAGCACTGTCACTATCTACAAAACAAAGCCATTATCAGCCACTTTTTCCTAACAAAACTATGAAATGCCCTTGAAAAAAATATCATAAGCTTCAATAAAAACTTAAGCTAATAGGTGATCCCAGCCCAAGAATGATTGTATATCTCTTAATATAACAGCTCAAACAAATAAAAATAAGCATGGACGGTGCCCAAACTCACTTTCCTTAGTGCTGAAGCTTAATTAATTACGAAGAATGGGGATCATGGAGTCATAGAGGCTTATGATAAGATGTCAAGGACCAACTCTCCTAAAAGCAAATAAATTGGATGGAAGCTCGAGGATATTTTATGAAAAAACATTTAGGTAGAACTCTTAGGATGACAAAGCATACCTTCAGCAGAACTGGCTACTTCATTATTTGAAGGAGGTTCCAGAGATTTGCTGTCAGAGAGGTTCTCCGTTTGGCTGGTTTGAGGAGCATTACTCTGGCGCCTTTGGACATTTCCAGCTTTTCCAGAAGATGGGGTCAAGCTAAACAATTGAGGTAGCTTTAAAGTGGGAGGACTAACAGAAACCTTGTCAAGCTGAATATTAGATAATCTTGAAGTCGCCTCGCTTACATCATCAGTGCTATTGTCCTAAGCAATATAAAGTGATACCAAAAAAAGGGACAAAATCAGACATGGTATTGTGAAGGGATTAAACCAACAATCACATTACACTAAAATAGAACAATACCATCCTCCCACTACTCTGTGACTGGATAGGTGACGTTGACCGACCGTTGTGTCTGCTCATTGGAGGTAGATTTGAGGCTATACAGTTAACCTTTTCTGTACACTCTGCTATGGACTTCTGTATGGTTGGAGCAACGTCCTTGAGTTGGTTGATAAGCACCTGCAAATTAAACATGCAACAGTGTGAAATTCCTAGGCTATAGGAACAACAGTTACAGATCAACTGTATATATACAAGATACTCAATACCTACTGCAGAAGATATGAAGAGATAGAGTAAAGCTGGCTCAAAATATACAACAATGTTTAAGTGTAAAACCAGCAGCTAACTGAAAGGGAATGCAACTCCTCCATGGCCAGTGTTATAGGCTGAATAATAAAGCTAACTATAGTTTACTATAATAATTATGTACAAGAAGCTGTCAGCAAACACGGAAAATAAAGGGTCTGTTTGTATCTTAAAGATACAGTCCACCAACTAAAAAATGTAACAATTTATATATAAATCTAATCCCTTTGTCCACTTTTATAAGCAATACATCCCCAAGCAAAGTAAATTTTCCAGTAAATATATATAACTTTATGCACAATAATAGTCTCAAAAAGGTCAATTAACTAAGTAGTATAAAAACTATTAAGGACATGGACATCATTTCTCCTTCTTCATATAAGCATCAAGTTGGTATAAAAGCTTTATCACAAACAAGTGACAATTAAAATGAAACTGCATTAGAAAGGAATTCAACCTTGGTAGAATCTAGCTGATGCTAAAACATGGTTTAATGCATTACCTGGAAGCTAGCTAAATGTTGCTGATGCTCTGCAAGGGTTGCTGCTAAAGACTCAGCATGGCCACTTGAACCTTCTTCCTGTCCACTGCGCAATATATCTGGACCCTCTCCATCATTCGCTTTTGCCTAAAGATCACAGTATGCTTTAGATGTTTCTCTAAGCAATAAATAAGAGAACAACAAAATATGACATGAATTAACTTACTAATACTCATTGTTATTCTCAACTGAATAAAAAAGAAAATAATCATGATCCAGAGAAAAGAGAATTAAAAATTATTTAACTACAACAATAAATAATAATCACCAAGTATTTGGAGCAACAAAGTTCGATTATCTTAATTTTCAAAGTTTGGACCATAAAAGCAACAACTGTATTATTGAAAACACATTACGAAAGTTTGGGACAACTTTCTCATTAACAAAACAGCAATGTTAAGAAAAGAACCTTTATCGCGATTATAGAGTTTGATATTTTTCCTCCGAGATATTTATTCAATGTTATAATTATAGAAATAAGGCGCATATATTTCATAACCATCTACAATTAGGACATTCTGGTAGACAAAAATGCAAAAGACAATGACAAGTTTCAAACATTTGTCGAGTTTGATTTGTGAGAGTTGTCAATTAGATATATTCGCCAATCTTTTCGTGTTAGTTTTAATAAACAAGTTTTGTTTCTTTTTTTCTTTAGTTCACTTCGCTTTTTTGGGTATCTCTCCTATTGCTATTCCTTCTGGTTTTAAATATTTGGATTTGGATAATGAAAATTTATCCTATGAAATCAAAACACAATTTGGTAGATCCATACATGTTTTGTGTGGTGACAACACCAGCGAACATTTATCTAGCCAATTCCTGCAGTTCATGGTATCCAATTGTATTCTTCATCAGTCTTTCATACTCAACAAAATGTAGTTGAACATAAAAATGGATATGTTTTGAAACTACTCATACACTTCTTTACATTCATGCTCCTCATTGTTTTGGGGGATGTTGTCCTAACATCATGCTATCTCATTAACGAGATATCATCAACCGTCCTCAGTAGTAATCAAGTACCTCACTCTGTCCTTTTTTCTCATTTCCATTTGCACATTCTTCCTCCACATGTGTTTAGTACCACTTGTTTTGTACATAACCTCACATCCTTAGTCATCTGGGTTTGCCTAGGGTTCTACATCAACAGTTGCGCCTACCCAAAAACAGAGGAGAGGTCGATGAGTCTAGCAATGGTGGTTTCATTAAGTTTTGACTTCAGTAGGGCGATATGTGGCTTACAAACGCTAGAAATGTTGACACACAACGGCGTGCGTGACAAAGATTTAGGATTCAAGTCTCTCAGGGATAGGCCAATTAAGGGTCATTGAATCACCTAGTATGGTTATGAAAAAGAAAGTCTAAAAATGAATAGTGATGGAATGAAAAGAAGGGGCTGCAATGAAGACGACTGAAAAATGAGAAAAGTGCCAAAGCCCTCAAGATGGGGAGCATTGATACCAACTTGAAAAGGAGAGGAATGATCTTTAATATTTTGTGATAATAATCACAATGTACAAGGTTCCTATTTATACCGTTAGGACAATGAATTCCTTCCTAGAATCATGGATTTCAATCTTTCTTGAGTATGCTAATTATACTAAATAACAATAATAGGGAATAAATAAAGAAAAATATTATTTTTTATAATATTTACAACACTTCCTATCTCACAATATTGGCATCTCATTTATGAACCCAAAACATATCACAGTATCAACATATTCAGATTTTAACTGATAATAAAAATAAAACAAAAATAACGCACAACTTTGAAGTGCTTGATTATAATATGATATTAGTCTTAGAAGTTCTTTTTTATTTAGCTCTATGCTAAAAAGATTCAAATTTACAAATGATTCCCTATTTATAAAAGCAGTTTATTAAACCATTTTTTAACCCATATCACTAATAAACATACAAATGTATTTATATTACACATGCAGCTATAATAAGCAAAATGTGACCAGGTACTTTAAACTTGACATCTAAACCTCAACCTCTTTTCTCCAAATGGATCAAAAACCGAAGAAAAAAAAATAAAGAGAACAAAAGGGATAAAAAGAATTGTCATCCACTAAGTTAGAATGTCACCCAAAACAGCAAAAAGGATCCCTGATTCCTTTGCCTCAAAGCATGCAAGACATGGGTTCTTCAGGCTAACCAGCAGATAACTCTAGCAGCCATCAATTTTATTAAAGAACATTTGCTTATTTTATTTTACTCCCTTTCTTTTTTTTCACATTCATTCAACATCTTCAGATTTTAAGGATCATCTAGGTGACATCTGAGTGAAAATAATACACTGTAGAGTGAACATTGACAGTCTAGCTCAATGCAGCATCTTTTGCGGATAAACAATGAGACTTTATTGATTCTTTTCCTCATTCAGATTAAGACAGATTATGTGAAATCCAAATCCTCTCAGTTGCAGGGTTTAGATTTGGCTTCAACAAGAGAATATTAAATTCAAAGTTGAGGATATTCTATCAAGCTTGAAAGAAAGAAATTATAAGAGCATACCAGATGAAGTGATTGTTTGTGGATACGCTGCAAGGCATGGGTCCATCGCCGTATAACCTCTGCTACATCAACAGTTGGGTGGACTCTTCCAGTTCTGTCATCCACTCTTGCTAAAGTCTCATTGCTAAAGTGTGATCCATCATTCTCTTCTTTGTTATCAATCGAAGGCAAATCCCCAGACTGACCAGATAATACATCTGAATAAGGAGCTTGAGAACTCTGATCCATTGCTGCCAGCAAAGATGACCCAGAAATTCGATACCTGAAATTTTTGTAACAAAAAGTAAGCTGGTAAATTTGGTAAACATGTATTGGAAAGTCAAGGCAGGCTACATCACTACATTACCTGTGTTCTCGATGAGCTATCAGGTCCTCGATAGGACCAGATGCAAGAACTTCATGTTGACCTGTATCAAAAACTCAATATCATCATATGCTACTCGTTTTTATAAAACAGATAAAAAATTGAACGAGGATTCTAGCCCGTGGAGAGACAAAGCAAGGAACCTTAATATCATAAGTGAAAGCATACCAATACCAATGGTTTATCATCAGTCATCATTGAAAAGGTAATGGAAATATAAGAAATGATAAAGTAAAATAAAAAATTCAAAAATTTACAATTTTGTATACCTAATCCACAAAAATGGCATAATCATGTTAGGCTGCACTGAGAAGAGCAAAAACTTACTATTGCTCAATTCATAATTACAGAAATACAATTGTAAAGATATAACGCAAGAAATCAAACTCACTAGAATAACATGATCTATTAGACATGGAAAGTGCAACAGCAGTATTAATAATTACACTTACTTTTACGGGCTAATAAAGACTCCCATAGACGAGTGGCCTTCGAAACTAAATGGGAATTCTGACTTGAACTGGAGACAAGATCGTCCCAGAGCTCTCCTTCCAACTTCACTTTATTCCTCAAGTCATGCAGTTTTTCCAATTCTTGTTGCAAATAAGCCTGAATTAAGATTTTATATTATTATAGCATAAGTGAAAAATAAATAAGGAATATTCCTGATGGGAGAGAGAACATGAACTTATAATACACAATACATAAGATATGGAAGATGGATTTGGAACAAAGCCTTCAGTGATCGAGATATACCTCTTCAGCACATAAGCCTCGAAATTCAGCTGTCATTTCATGAGCCAAATTTGACCACATAGCCTGTCGTTGTACTGCCATCTCTGCATTCTTAAGAAACTTTCTTCTTTCAAGGGCTATTCTTGCCTGTTTAAGACCAAAGACTCAATTGAATTACTTAAAAGACCAAGTGAATCAACATAGAAATTAAAATTCTTTTCTTACCCATTTTTATCAGTATGGGCATATGAGAAATTTTTACACAAGTAGTAGGAAACACACAAAGACAACATATTATTGATTCTTTGTGCGACTTCAGCTTTAGAAAAATAATTACACAAAAAGGACAAAAAATATCTTGAGAACAGTTAGAATGACCCTATGGCATTATATGAAAACATGCCAAACTAGCCATATAATATCAATTACAACAACTCTTGCACATATTCCACATAACGATAGTCACTTCATCCTTAACTAAATTTTTTATGGAATATCTCCATTACCTTTGTAACTGGAAGTAGAGTAGCTGCATGTGAGAAGGCTACATCAGTCAATGGCGCAGGCAACGGGTTAGAAGATATGTCAGCAGTAAATGTCCTTCGATGAACCTCTCGTAAAGCATGCAAAGAAAGTTGCCATAGAAGCTCAACAAACCTACATCAGCATGTAGACTCAAATAACTTTAGAACTGTCTTTAACAAAATCCAAACAATGAACTTCCATTACCATCTTACCATATGAGACTACGATTAAAGCATAGCAAGAGCTCCAACTTACATGCTAATCAGTCCTTTTTAATTCACTTACTTTTTCTTGATCTCTCTTTACGCGTCTTCCACCATTTCAGCTATTCGTATTACGGCTTTCTATTAGTCTTCTTCTCATATGACCAAACAATTTTAGGTTATATTCTAATTGTACCATCTCTAAAATGCATTAACTCCCAATCTTGTCTAGCATTTGCACTCATCTACAACACTTAGCTTATTCTCGTTTTAGGTCTTTATAAACCAATTCAGTATCATAAACCAAGGATTTTATCTTTAATAGTACAGTAATGAGTATTATATAGGGGAAAAGTCTCAGTCACTATATGCCCCCAACAACTCTGTTCAGTTCAGCAATTCTTCAAATAACTCTTAAACTGTCAGCAGATTACAAATTGCCCATGATTTCACTGACTTTATCAATATCTATCCGTCAACAATGCACCAATTGACTAAAAGGCAAAACCCTTAAATCAAACTCACTTTCCCCCTACTCACAGGGATCAAGACAGCCAACTACACGCAAACACAAATCAGCATAGCACCACGCAATCAATCACACGCAAACATACTAACCTAGGTCCACAGCACGTAGCAAGTGAAGAAACCCTCGAATTACTCCTCGGCAACGCTCCCTGCGACTCAAGCTCGCTAATAATCCCTTGCACAACCTGTCCCAGCGCCATCCAAACACATCCACTCAAATTACATAAAATTTAGAAAGAAAAAAAAAAAAAAAAAAAAAAAAAAAAAAAAAAAAAAAAAAAAAAAAAAAAAAAAACAAATTCGATATACCTTGCGAAAATCACGCGACTGCGCGGAATCGAAAATCGGCCAGACCTTGTCGAAATCCTGAGAGATCGAGAAAACGCGAGTTAGAGTTGGAGCGAGAGATCATATAGGAAACGAGAGTAGTAGCGAAAGTGGATTGAGACATACTTTGGCGGATTGAATTGGACCTCTGAGAGAAGAAAGGATGAAGTAGAGAAGCTGTTCCCCCAATTTAGGGTTCGAGTGACGGAAATGCCCGACCCGAGGAGTCGCGTTGGATGCTCCGACTCCGATAATCGCCGGATCCAGTCCCAACAACAAGCAATTCGTGTACATTGCACTCTCCAGCTCTATCTCTCTCTCCTTCTCTCTGTCCATCGTCATCACCTTCTCTGACACACACTCTCTCTTTATCTCTCTCGCTATTTATATTCTTCTTCTTCCTCTACGCTGCTCTCTCTCTGTTTTTCCGTTGCTTCTTTTTCTTCTCTCCGATCCTGGTCTATCGTGATGTGTAATTGTGTTTTCGTTTTTTGATTTTTGTTGTTTTATATTTTCGAGATGGAAGTCCCTGGGAAAGTGAGAAATTGAAAAGCGATACCGTAATTTGAAAAGCAGGGGCGGGTTTGAAATTTCGAGAAGTTTAGTTTTGCAAATTCGTTACTATTACGAGTGCTTTGAGAAATAAGATACGACGTCGTTCGGTGCCGGCCCGATTCTATCGTTGGACGTCTTGTCGTTTCCGGTTACGTGAGGTGAAGTGGAGTGTTTCGTAGTGTTTGGGGTGGATTAACTCTTAGACTAGTTCTTCAAATTTAAATACAGATATATATACAAATGCTTGTTAAAAAATTATAGCAGTTTCTGGAAAAATAAAATACTACCACTTAATGATATTATATTATTACTAGATTTCAGTTAGCTCCAATAATAATAATATCTTCTAGGTTTGTATTGTTTCTTGTGTTATACACAACTAAATTATAATATTATATATATAAATTTAATTTAGACATGCTCATCAACCATTACTAGAGATGGTACAAAAAATCACACTCACGAAGTTGCTAAATTATTAAGATTTTATTTAAAAAATTAAGTAAAATAAATAAAATCATTAATAAAAAAATATTATTAAAATTTTGTTTTTATGCATTTATATTTTTTTATTTAGATTTATGTAATTGAAGTTATTTTTTAAAATTTATTTTTGGTGTAACTTATTTAGATTTGTTTCTTAGAAACATTAGAATTAATATATTTTACTGTATAATTTTATTTGAATTGTATTTTAAAATAAATTTGTATTTGTTTTTAAATAATTTAATTTAAAATTAAAATATAAAAATTATTTTTAAAAATAATTCAATTAAAAAAATGGAGTCGTCACTATAGTTTTTTTATGAAAAAAACTATAGAAAAACTAAAAATAAAAGGGAAAAATACTAAAGAGTTAGAAGACTTCCCACTTAGTCTATTCTTGTGATTTTCTCTGAGTTAGAAGACTTCCCACTTAATATATTCTGTTTGCTTTTGTTGTGATTTTCTCTTCCAATCTCCCTTTAGAGTTGAGTTGTATATCCTTAATTATATTATTGATTTTTTTCACACAACCACATCCCCTCAGTATCTTTTTCCTTCTAAATTTCTAAGTATCCCTATGTATTATCTGTATCTCTCAATTTTTGTATCCTCTTCCTTGAAAATAAGATCAGTTCTTTATAATTTTTTCTGTTAATTCCTTCGTCTCCCTCCATAACACTCTCAATCATGATTCTTAATTAAGAATCAATTATTTCGTCCTCTTTGTATTAACTCCCTTTAAGTTACATTTCATGAAGAAAAGGAAAAGGGCAATAAAAAAATAATGAATAGTCACTGAAGATGAATAGTCATTGAAAATGTAGGAATAAATATAGGAAGTTAAATGTCAAAAATATGATTACTAATTAAATGTCAAAAGCATTATTACTAGTTAAATGTCAAAAGCATGATTACTAAATGTGATAAATGTGAAATGTGAGAAGGCAAAAAGCTGAAAACAACATATTTGTAATTCTTAATCAATGAGAAATAAAATTTGATAGGCATTAATTAAAGAATGAAAAGGTACTAAACTTAGGTCTTATGTGGCAAGCACAATCAATTAATAGATAAGTGAGATGTAAGTGAGATGTAAGTGAGGTGTAAAGAGTAACTTTTTTATTTCTAATAACCTCTTAGTAAATTAGGCTTAAGAAAACATCTTTAACTTTTATTTTTATCAAACTGAATTATAATTTTTTTATGAATGAACCTCCCTATTCAATTGGGTTTACTTAATTTTTTTATTCAATTTATTTTAAGATAGACCCAAAACCTTTTTTTTTGTTATTTTATCATTTTTTTACAAATTTCATTTTATCTTATTTTTTTATTATTATTTAATCAAACTTTATTTATAAAGTCAAAGTTCTTTTTATTATTTATTCTAAATGGCAAAGAAACTAAATAACACATGTTAAAAGTTTTAATTTCTTAATTTTTAGTTTTTAGTTGAGGGTATTTTTAGTTTTAAAAATTAAATTTTTTAAATTTTAATTTCAGAATAAATTGATCTATAAATATATGTAGTTAGAATTAGTTTAAAAAATATATTTGTATGGTGACACAGAGTTGATAATAACAATAAAATTAGTGGTGATAGTAAAATACAAGTGAGTTGTATTCACCCTATGAACCAACCTAACGTTTTTCAAGTTGTATTGGGTTATTAGATTGAGTGACATTTGGATTACTCGGTTAAAACTATATTAGGTAACAACTTTACGAGTTCCTAGCATGCTAAACCAAATTTAATTAAGTTATATGATAAAAATATTATTTGTCTAGTAATTTTACTGTATAAAAAATAATTTTATAGTTACTGTATAAAAATTTTATAGACACGTGTAATCTTGTACCTTCTTAATCTAAGTCTTGAGGAACCAACTTCTATGAATTAAAATAACCTTTCTTAGTGTTTTAATAACCTTTTTTATCGATAAAAAAATTCTTTTATTAATATTCTTCTTTTCTAATAATGGTAAAAAAAATTAAACTGTCAACATTATAGACATTTTAATCAACAAATTTATCCTTTTATCTTTTTCTTATTCGTTAGTCTTATTTTCAAATTATATATATATATATATATATATATATATATATATATATATATATATATATTGTTCTTTATGATATTTTACAATTTATATAATTTTTTTTCTATAAATTAAACCTAACATGTTATTGAATCTCTTTACTTTTATGCTTGATATATTTAAATATATAACATGTAAATGAGTGTGAGTCCCAATTTAAAAGTTCATTTTGTTAGATTGATTTAAGTTTAAAAGTTTATTTAAATATGATTAAAACTTTTATGTTCACTAAAAGTTGAGTAAGTCTAAGTATATAATTTTATTTTAAGTGGAGATGTTTAATTAAGACCTTTTAAATAAAAATACTTGAATATGGATAAATGATGATAGAAATATTGAAAAGCCTATATATTGATAATGAAAACAGGGGAAACAATAGAATTTTATTCTTATATAAATTTTTGAAACGGGTAATAATACGTCAAAGATAGAGAAGACGTCTTTTTTGTTTTCGGAGGAACAAATTTCAAATTTATTAGTCATCAAGGATTGATGCTGTATAATTGGATTTTTATTGTTAATTAAGTTTTACGTAAAATAAATCATTATAAATTAATGTTATATAAATGGATTTTTATTGATCAGTTGTTGTGTAAGATATGTTAGATGAACTTCGGACGAAATTATAGAAAGTTATAGGCAGAAGTTTTTGTTGGATGACTTCATAAACTTTATTATAAAAATAGAAGATTATTTTCAGGCACGTAAGATCTCACTTGCCATAACCTACAACCCTAATAGCAAAGAAATAGGATTTAATTTAAACTCAATAATGAAGTTTCTTGATGTTGAATTTTTAATCTTTTAAATTTTACAAAATTAACAACTAGATAGATTTCAAAAAAAATGAGATATGAATAGCTTATGTTTTTAAAACACGATTTTATATTTTAAATAATGTTAAAATTGCATTTTAAAGTATGATTCTTTTTAAAAATGTGAAGTGTCGCTTTAAAACAAGATTTTGAAGTGGTATTTTAAAATATTATTTTATTTTATTTTTTAATAATTGGGTATGTAAACACAACTATTATTACGTTTTAAAAGCATTAAAAAGGTAAAGTTTTATTTTAAATATAATATTTTGTTAGAAGTAGTATTTTATAATATAACTTCCATAAAAAGTGAAGTAGAGAAAGATATTAGACTGGTGTATATGTTACTTCAAGTTACGATTTTTTTTCCTTTATAATATTTAGTGGAACAAATTATAATACACAGAAAGATGGCTTCTACGTGATATAAATAATATATATATAATATTCAACTTCAAGTCTAAATTAGGGTTTTAAAAATTGGATCCACTTGACTAATTTATGAGTTGTTTTACAATGCACACCCTTTCATTTTACGTTTAGGTTGACTCAAATTTTATACACTTTTCACAAGTGCGATTTACGTGAGACGTGGACCTGTGGCTATTTATTTTTCTTTTCTTTTTCCTTCCTTCCCTTTCTTCTTTTTTTTTTTTTTTTTTTTTTTTTT
>Ga0209489_103412_pt1 | contig 31040 bp, 12 predicted proteins | sample SiratrowhiteBW_FD_187527 | JGI IMG/M metagenome (GOLD analysis project Ga0209489, IMG submission 187527) | Root nodule microbial communities of legume samples collected from California, USA - Siratro white BW (SPAdes) (version 2) | ecosystem: Host-associated > Plants > Roots > Nodule | place...
TTTTTAATAAACTGACTTCCCTTACTATTTCTTTTTATGAATTTTATTTTAAAACCTTATTTATTGAATATAATGGAACCAAAGTCTCTTTTTTTTTATTTTTTAAATGACAATAATATAATAAAACTAGATAACACACCCTTTTATTTTAATTTTTGTATTGTTTTATAATATGAAATAATTTACTTGCCCGGACGAAATTGGGTGTTGACAACTAACATGATAGAAAAAATGTTTTAGTCTTATGGTTATAGGTTCTCTCAGGCTGTTTTGATCATGGGTTCAACTCTCCCTTGGTGCACTTTATCTAAAATCTCATTTGAAATGATTAAAGATACGTAATAAAAATAATAAAAGTATAAATAAAAATAGTATAAATGATAATATAAATTATAGATGTAAAAATAATATAAAAATAATATTCACTAATTTTTAAAATCGATCACAGATTTCATCATTGATTCGGTCACTGATTCCATTATTATACATTAGCGACCAGAAAAATAGCGACCGACATGTTTGGTCACTAAATCGGTCACTATTTTAATTAGTAGCCGATTTTGATCATTTACTGACTGATTTTTTGGTCACTATCAGTGACTTCTCTAGTAGTGATTGGAATTCGTCTAATTTAATTATAGATAGTAATTATTATTGTGTATTCCACAAGTCCTTTGGGAGACAATGAATGATATATTTATTACTTGCTACATATGCAACTGGTGCACTTGCCATTGAATGCCATATGCTAACAACTTCATAAAATTTACATGTTACAACAATCATATGAAAATTAGCTAACAAAGCATGTGAAGTGGATCAATATATAGAACAACTATCATAAACTTGTTGATCTTGAAGACCTTCAAGCTTTAATTTATGATGTTTTGACGATGAAGATTCTCACAAAGAAAGAAGATGATGTTGTTCTTGATGTGTTTAGGCTTTTTATGTATTTTTTTCAAAGTGTCTCACACAAAGGTACTCATAAGCTCAACACAACCAAACTAAAATGAGTTAAAATATTTTTTAATTTAAAAACATAATAATCGATTACATGGTTGATTACTCAATTAAATTGGTTCTGATAAGGGTTAGAACAAGTTAATTGGTTATCATATCTGATAGTAGATTAAAACAGAGTCATGTTAAGTGTTTTAAAGTTTTCAAGATTATAATCGATAACAGTCTTGAGATAATTGATTAAACATACTCCTGTAATAAATGAGTAAATATTTTGCAAGATAATAATCGATCATGATCTTTAGATAATCAACTAAACACACTCTAATACTAATGAAGAACTGATATAATCGATTATCTGGTGAACTAATCGATTAAAACTAAAACTCTGATTAACTGATTTACAAACGATAATCGATTAATTGGAACAATTGATTAAAAGTTTTATAATATGATTTAATCAAATGGCTTTCAAAATCTATAAATAAAGCACATGGCTCTATATTTAAATCACGAATTTTGAGCATAAGATTTTCAAGCAATCAAATAGCTTTTACAATTTTCATACACTCATTTGTGCATTTAAAAAATTCAACAAAGGTTGTGATGAAGTGTTGATTTTGTGAGTTGCTTCTATTGTGTAGTTATATTTTGTAATTTGTATAACTTTTGGGAAAGTTAGTGAGAGTTGGTTATTGTATAACTTTTGAGAAAGTTACATAGTGTGAGAGTTGATAGGGTTGTATATCTTCTTGAAGGGTTTAAAGAGTTGGTTATTGTATAAATTTTGAGAAAGTTAGTGGAACAAACAATTCTCAGGTTGAATTGCTGGGACTGGAGTAAGATCAGGAGGATTTGAACTTGTATAAATTCTTGTGTGCTTTTATTCTTTCTTTCTCTATTCTTTATATTAATACACTTATTTTCTTGTATCACCTTAGATTATGCTTCAAGGTAGATTCTAATTTTCAATCTTTAAGGTTTTGAAAAAAAAATTTAAAACCAATTGAGCTTCCCCTCTTGGCTTAACTTACTCATTTTCTTTTTATAACATAATGTTATTTGGTCATCCAATACAGATATCATTGTTCCACACATGTGTATATGGAATGATACATGTTCAATTCCATATATTTCTTATCAATGCTAACTACTACAAGATTCACAGAAATAACAAAATTCACCATCCGAGCCCACATTCAACTCAAAGCATTACTAATCCTCTATACAAGGACGCTTATCGTTATTCCTTCTTAACTAAAAAGTTCATAACATGTACTCCAGAACCTACTATAAATTATAAAGGACACTCATTTACGTGATTTCTTTTCTAATTTGTTCGTAACGGGTCTTATAACACCTTTTTCAAATAATGTATACATTCAATGTATGTATTTAACACAATTCAATAATCAACCAAACCAAAAATTATTATATTCCATTTCAAATTCACTCTAAACAAAATAAAGATTAAACAAAATAAAGATTAGATGTTTGATTATAATGCCTAACTACAATCACCACAACAATAATTAGCATGATGTAACTCACGATATCAAAGAAACTCTCGTCATTATAAAACTAATCATCATTACAAAGACTAAAAATATATCATTATAATAAATTTGTTTTTCAAAAAATCTCACAGTTATAATTAATGAAAATTTTATTCCAATCTTTCTATTTTTAAAATTTCCTTCGAAATACAAAATATTTAATCTTATAATAATAAATTACATAATTTAAATTTAAAAAATTAAAATATTTTATTCACCCGGACTAAATTAAATTAACTTTTCTATTTTAGACAATCTTCACTCTTAACTACCATCACATCACTTTTTTTTATATCATATTTCGAAGTTATTTTTTTATTCATAAATAATTCAATTCATAGTATGTTAATAAAATATTTTATTCGTTGTATTTTTTATATTTTCATTATATTTATAAATATATAACTTTTTATTTCATTATTAGACATACGAAACCAAAGAATAAACTTTTAAATTTCACTATATATTTTTATTCATCTTATATTTCCTATTACATTTTTAAATTGTTTTCAAAATTTATAAAAATAATAATAAATATAATATAATTTTATACTTTTCATCTATCGTTAATTAAATTTTTATACAAATAACAATTTTTATTCTAAACTAATCACAAAATTCAAATTATACTAAATTTTTTTCTATGATTTATTTACTTTACAAAATTGAAATTATACTACACTTTTCTATAATTTATTTAGCTTTAAATTAGTTTTTATTTTTTCCTTTTCCCAATCCAAATGAAAATAAGTTTAACATCTTTAATTGGTTTTTCTTTTATATTTTTCCTCTCTCCACTGTTTTTCAATTCTCTAAAAAAATAAGAAAAATATTAAAATTCGCTTTATTAAGTAAGGTTTTTCATCATGAAATCCCTGTTTCTTGGTTTTGGAAACTTCACATCCCAAAAATCAAATTCTCAACAGATATACTGAATAGGTAGACTTGATGGCAAGATTTATTTGTGTAATTTTTTCTCAAAAATAGATTTATTTTGGAAAAAAAAATATTGAATATTAAATGTGAATTCTCGTAGATCGTGCCCCACCAGTTACCATTTCTCCCCAACTGCACACTCTGCAACAGTGGCAGAACAGCAGCATTCACATTTCACACACATAACACCTCTTCATTCATCACGTTCCCACATACCAACACTATATCAAACACTTCTATAATTAAAGCCTGGTTTTCTTGTCCTCTCTGCAGTACCAACTAATATCACTCTCGCCCTTGGATCCCTGTGACACACAAAATGTGTATTTTGCAATATAAATATTTTTCAAAAAACAGTTTTGCATTATTCTTAAAATTTAAATATTGTCTAGATACTAATTAATGTCATCAGAATAAAAGGAAAATCCATGTAAAGATAATTTAATGTATAAATTCTACAGCTAAAAGTGATGTTGGTAGACTGTATGTTAATACTTCATTAAAAAATTTAGTTATATAAGTCTATTATCAATTTGAAAAATATGTAAAATCTTAAATACACTTGTATCATATTTTTGTTTTCGGAAGAGCTATAATATATATTAAAGATCAATATGAGACCAACATATTTCAATTAAATTTGCATCTCTTTTCTCATCACTTAATTAAAATTTATTAGACGTAAGAAAATTGCACTAGTGATTTACATAAGTTGTTAGAACTTTAATTTCTTTTGCTTTTTCTTGCAATAATATTTTTAATTATTTAAAATATCATATCAAGGTGTCTTATTTAAAAAATGTTTCATCAAAGTTTACTATAAAAAAAAGTTTAAACATTATTTTAATTTAAATTTTGATTTTTGGTTAACTATTTCTTTTCTTTATTTATATAAAGTTTAATATAATTGTATTTAATGTTAGAAAATAGTTCTAAATTCACTACATAGTCACTATACCACACAAACAAAAATAATAATAGAGAAAACCACAAGTGGTAAATTATAAAAAGTTAAAATAGAGGAACAAGAAAGAATTACATATAGAAACTTAACGTGGTTCAGTTGAAATATTAATGAACTTCAACCTATATCCATAAGAGAGTTCACTATAATACAAAGATTACAACTTAATAGTTTCTCTTTCAGCAAACTCTTACTTAGAATACAACTCTAACGTTTTAACTCTCATTTTTTTCTTCTACTAAAGGTATAAGGTCTTATTTATAGAGAAAATATTGTTATAATTGACACACATGAAACACGCCTAGATTAAAGAGGAAGACATGTGAACAATACTCCTTATAACAAAACATATGGTTCCACCAAATGGTTTAGGGCTCAATAGATGGTAAGAGACTAAACAATTTACTAAGACCATTTGTTGCATAGTAACACTAGACAGTTAATCACTAGTTAGACTGTCTAGGAACCTTTGATCAATATATATTTTTTTACTAAGTCAATTCTTAACAAATCTCCTCCTTGGTTATGTACAAATCTTTTAAGCAAGAGTTGTTACTGCCACTAATTCGATTATAGGCTTAATCTATAATGAGCTGGATCAAATCCAAGCGATGAAAGAACTTGTTGCTTGGTAAAACCTTCCTAATCATAGGGATTATGATTTTTCGAGACCCTTATCACCTTTACAAACTCTCATGTAATCTCCTCTCTTACAAAATGCAACTTCACATCAATGTGTTTAGTTATTTCATGGTAAACTTGGTTCTTGGATACTTGTATTGCACTACTACTATCACAATAGATTATGACAATATGGTCATGTACCCTCAACTCCTTAGCTAGACCCTTCAACCATAAAACTTCCTTTATAACTTCTGTCATGGCAATATACATAGCTTCACTAGTTGACAAAGACACTACCTTCTGTAAACTGACCTTCCAAGAGGTGTGGGTACAAGTTTTAAGTTTGTCATACCAAATTTCTCAAGAATTTTTTTGAGATAAGTCTCTTGAGAGAAGTATAGACACTTCAAATCACCTCTTATAGTGATCTTAATCCCCAATATCTTCCTAGCACCTCCAAGGTATTTCATTTCAAACTTGTTTTTCAACTTAGTTTTAACCTTCTGTACCTCGCTATTCCCCAATATCTTACATGACCTGTTGTCACCAAGGAGACTAAACCTCCTTCAAGTTTTGTAAACTCTTGGAACCACAGATGGTTAGGTGTCATATTGAATGAACATCTAGAGTTCATTATCCACTCATAATCATCAACACTACTTAAAGTCATAAGGATCGATGATTCATAATCGTCTTTCACCAGAGTTGTTTCACTAGACACAAACAATCTATCAAACCGTTTTCCAGATCCATGTGATCTGTCAAGGTTGGTAGCCTTCGTTCCTTCTTTTGCCACTCTTGATAGAATCTTTTGGTGTGTCCTTCCTTCTTGCAATGGTAACATCTTATAAAAGATTATTTCCACCATTCTTTGTCCTTGACTTTGACCTCTTTCAACCTCCTCTATTATCACTAGTAGACGGTCAACCCCTTACAACAAGGTCATCTTCAGTACCAGACATCTTAACTTTAAACTTCTCATTCATCTCCTTAGAGTTTAAAGCGGTCTGAACCTCCTTAAAAGAGAGTGTCTCTCTTCTATATGACAAGGTTTCCTTGAAGTGATCATTTATCTTAGGTAAGGAGCATAGCAACATAACACTTTATCTTCATCATCAATTTGCATATCAATGTTCTATAGATCAAAGATCAACTTGTTGAATTCATCCAACTGTTAACTAAGTTGCCTTTCTAATACTAATCTTATATGAGTACAACGCTTGCTTCAAATACAAACACTTTACCAAGAACTTAGTCATGTACAAGCTCTCAAACTTCTTCCATAGTCCTGTTGCGATCTTCTCCTTCGAGACTTGACTCAACATCTTATCACCAAGGCTTAGAACAATTTCTCTATGAGTGTTCTCTAATAACATTATTTTGTCCTTTTCAACCATGGATGCATCAAGCCTGGATTCACCTTCTAATGTTTCGAGGAGGCATTCTTAAATCAGAAATCTTCAATCGTCATAATTCGAAGTCATTCAAACCAATGAATTTCTCAACCTCATACTTTACAGAAGTCATGATGATTGATTTCACGTTCACCATACTGGTTTGTTAGGAAGTAACTCTCAATTTACTATGTAAAGAGTCTACCACATAGACAAAAATGATAACAAAGAAAATTGCTAGACGATAGAAGGTAAAATAGAGAAACAAGAAAGAATCACACATAGAAACTTAACGTGCTTTAGTTGAAGTATTAATGAACTTCAACTTATGTCCAAGAGAATTCACTATAACACAAATATTACAACTTTGCAGTTTCTCTCTCAACAAACACTCACTCAGAATACAACTCTAACGCTTCAACTCTCAGTTTTTCTTCTACTGAAGGTACAAGCACTATAAAAAAAAACAAAAATTACTGACAAGACAAATCTATCGGAAATACCCAAAATTCGTTGGTAAATTGACGTATATAAATTTATCGATGGATTTCTGAGTTCGTCAGTAATTATCGACGGATTTCTGAGTCTGTCGGTAATTACTGACAGATTTTGGGTAAATCTGTTAATAAATCCGTCGATAAATTTAACGACGGATGATATCAATCGGTAAAATTGTTAAAAATGATATTTTACCTATGAATAAAATACCATCGGTAATTTAACTTTTTCTTATAGTGAATATCATATTTACAAAAAAAATATCGTTATAATTAACACACTTGAAACACGTCTAAACTAAGAAAGAAGACATATGAACAATACTCAATATAAACAGACTAGTCATAAGACGATTCCACCAGATAGTCTAGAACTTAATAGACAATAAAAATTAAATGGTCTACTAAGATCATCTACTACATATTAAAACTTAATTGTCTACCAATAATTACATGATCTAGAAATTTTTTATCAATATTTGTTTTACTAATTATTCACAATTTATTCACAATTTAATTATTATAAGATGTGTGAATTTTGATTTAGTGACTGTTAAATATTTTTATTTGACTTTCGTCATTCCAAAATTTCAAGCACTATTTCTAATCTATAATATTCACCTAAAGAAAAATAAATAAAATTTATTTTACAAATCTTAAGTTTTGTTTAAGTCTCAATGATGATTTTACATGGTAGTATTAGTATATATGTTACTTATAATGATTATTTTACATTTTATGACTTAATTCAAATGATATAATATTTTCAATTTTAAAAGAAAAAGCAAATAATCTTTTACACGAAATAAATTTTAAATTCATTATATATATATATATATATATATATATATATATATATATATATATATATATAAACATATTAAAACCTAAAGAATATTACTACATTTGTGTAATTTTTACATATATCAACGATAATTCGTGTAAATATACTCTCAAATATAATATAAAACCTATTAAAATATGCAATTTTTAATAAATTTTATTTCAAGATATGTGTTAAAAACTTTTAGTATCACTCTTAACATATTACTCTTAATCAATATCTGAAGAGTACTTATTAAAAATTATAAAAAGATTAAAAAAATCCATCAAAAACATACTATTACACATTTCAATAACAGAAATTTATTTCAGTTACTTAAGGAATACACTTGTTAACAACTTTATCATATGGATTTTTCTTTTCCGGAATACACTAAATTAAAAAAAACAAGAGTACTCCCCTTTTCTCTGTTTCATAGAAATCGTGACCCAATAGCTTTACATGCAAACCCTTTCCCTGTCAGAATTTGAATGTGACAGTTTTTGTACAGTTTCTTTTATATTTTAATATAATGATCGATAAATAAAATTTTAAAAAATTAAATATATTTAATTAATAAATAAAGATTATTAAATTTTTTTGTATGATATAATAATATATAAATATTGTAAAAAAATATATATAATGCATTTTTACAATTTAAAAAAGTATGTATACAATTTAAAAATACTAGAAATTATTTTTAATATTAGAATATACTTTAATGAATAATATTAAAAAAATTCATCATAGTTATAAAACCCTCACAAAAACTATAAACTTTACTATAAACGCATTACAAAATTTATACAAAATATATAGTCTTTTAAAATACAAATTAAACATAAAAAATATACGTACCAATACAAATTTTTTAAAAGAAGAATAACAAGTAAAAATATAATCCTTTTCATATGTTATTCGTCTAAGAGTAGTTATATTTGTTCGTATATATAATATAATTATAGTAGATCAAAATATAAATAATATGTACCAAGTTATTGAAATAAAATTTTAATTTAAGAAAAGTATATATAAAGAAAATATTAATATCTTTAGAGATAGTAGAGAATATTCTATTGGAGTTTTTCTTATTTCTTGAAGGTTCAAAATTCATTATAAGGTGAGATTACGGGATTTATTCTTACTATTAAGTATACATTTTGTTCGTTTTACAAGATTTTGGCTTGAAAACGGTTCTTCTTTATTCTATTAAGTGTTTTTTGTTATGAGTGTGATGTCTTGACTAATCAAGAATAGAAGACAAAATTGTTTGAAGATCTTTAGGGACATGAGTTTAAAGCTTCTCACAACTTTAACTTTAGAGAAAGAAATTATTATGCTAATAAGCTAGCTATCAGGGATTGATAATAGGATAGATTTTTTATGGCATTTAATTTTACCATCTTGCATTAGTTTAATTTTTTTCTATAATAGAAATCAACTCTATGTGTTTAGGATTTAATTGAGAGTGATCTCTCTTGTTTCTCATGATATGTAACTTCTCTTTTCTTTTTTCCCATGTGATGTCAAATGATTGGTGGATGATGGGATGTCAGCATAACTAGTATGCTAATATTCATAGTGATGCTTGTTTCTAATTTCAAAAAGCAACATTGTGATCAGAAAATAAAAAACAATTCAATTTCATCAAACATAACATACAAAAACCATATAGGCCATACATAGATCTTTACATAAAAAGATATTCAACAAAACAAGATATAAACTAACGCCTTCCAGAACACTCATATTAAATATGTCCTATCAAAGACTAACATCTGATTGAATCCAAGACTTAGACTAACAAATGAACCTAAGAATAATGGATCACTGATAAATTATATACAACTCAAGTCACATATCTACACATGTCATGATATACAATAACTCCCCTATCAACTTCTCACCACTTGTATCTTAATCTTTGTGATTTAAATCATCAATAAAACAAAGAGATATTTGTTACAACATAGACATCATTGCTTAATACATAAATCAAACAATGGTTCACATACCATTCTATATTAGTGACCTCATAAAATTCTTATCACTCGCAACAACCACTATCATACAACATACATCATTTAAAAAAAATAGAAATCAATTAAATATACAAATTAATATTAGTTTCACATTTAAAATAAACATTCATGTATAATCCATTGAAGAGACAAGAAAAGAAGAAACTTTGTTAGCTTGAGCAAAAATATTTTAGTTTAAGTACAAATTACTTTGCTTGAATGAAAATTTCTTTGCTTGAGTGAAACTCTAGCCAAAAACAGGGTTGAGTTGTAGTTTTATTTTTGGTTGAGTAAAAAATCTTTCGTTTGAGAAAAAAATAGGGCCAAAGCAAGGTTGGCTTTCAACTAAACTCTTGCTTAAGCAAAAAATCCTTCTCTTGAGTGAAAATATGTCCAAAAGTGAGGCTTGAATTTTTGTTCTATTTTCGCTTGAGCGAAAATCCTCTGCTTAAGCAAAAATATTAGAAAAATTAACCTCATAAACAATAACAAATCTATTCAAAGTTTTACCCAAAACCAATTTAACAAATACAACTCAAATTAACCAATACAATCCAAAATTTGTTAAAACATTATCTTTTACTCATTTCAATTCCATACATTCTAAAAAAATAATCTATTAACCAAAATTCAAATAACATTCAATTTTAAATATTCAAACAATTTTTAAATAAAACATTTTCTACATAGAGACCAAAGTCTGATGATCCCATTACTTTCACATAGATAAATCTATCTCAAGGTTCTATAAAAATATATAAATAATTTTTCTTACTTATAATTTCTTATTTTAATAAGGTTCTAGCTTAAGTAAAAAAACCACTCAAAATTTAGAGACTTTAAGTAAAGTATCAAAATATAACAAAATTTGACTACAAGTTAATTAAAAGAATCATTTTACTCAACTAACTCTGTCAAGATTGATGGAAAATTATGAAAATGAAGAGAATAAAGAATCTTTAAAGTAAAAAAAAATATTAAAGTAGTAAATATTTTAATTAATGATAGTTAATATTTAATTTAAAATGTTAGTACTATTAAATATTTTATAAAATATATTTATGAGTAGTATTAATAATAATAATTAATAATGCTAACATAAAAACAAAAAAAAAACAACGTTGATAATTAATTTGGATATTAAATTAATTTTCATATAATATTAGTATTAAATTGAAATTTGGTAACTTAAATTATTAATGAAAAATAATAATTTTACTATTATTGCATATTAAAAATAATAATTTACTATTGTTATTAATTTAAATTTATTATTATTAATAAATGTATAAATTTAATATTAATAAGAAAAATAGTATCTAAAATTATTAGAAAATATATTTAATAAAATAAATACACTAATATATAAATAAAATTTTCAAAAATAAAATACATTGAATTAATAAATTTTTTAATATTATTATTTTTACATAAAATTTATAATATTTAAATAATATTTTAATATAAATAATTTAAAAGTAATTATTATGATACTAAAAATTATACGGAATATAATTATGAATAATAATAATTATTAAATATTATATAATTATGTTATCATAACATGTATAAAATATTTGAAATATGTTAATTTAAAAATAATTTTTTTCCAAATGCAACAAAATTTACCCCCAATGGACCATTGTCAAAATATTTACGCTAAATTTATTAAAAATTATTAAATTTAATATATTAATATTAAGTGTTGTAATAGTTTAAAATTAATCTTAATTTTTTAAAATTTCATTTAAAATAAAATTATAAATATTAATAACAATTTATATATAAAAAGTAACTTAATATAAAATAAAGAACAAATAAGCTTCCAGTTCAGAAAATGATCCCAAAGGCCATATTTTAGTGAATGAATGATGCCTATAAACAAAGAGGTGAGAGGCGAGGGGTCAGTGGGGTGTTTTCTTTGAATTTAGTTTATTCCATAAAATGCAACTAACATTATCATAATAATAATAAAAAAAAATCCTTTTTTATCACGGTACACTACACCATTGGTTAGAGTTGCCAACTTTTAATATTTTTTATTTCGTGAACTCTTTTTAAGAACACATTGGTTCCTAAGACCCATCAAAGCTTTGACCACGACAAGCCTATTCCTCCACCTCACATCACACCTCAAATCAACTTCTTCTTCCTCTTTCTCACCACTTTCTCTCTCTCTTCTCTTCCAACCCTCTTAAAGCTCCAATCTTTCTTTCTTTCTTCCTCTTCTGCTTCATCCTTCCAACTTTTCTAGCCCATCTACATTGTTCTCCCTTCTCCAATCACACCACGCTGCAACAAGAACCACTCTCTTTCTGTTTGTTTATAGCACAGTGGCTTTTTCTAAGCAAGCTTTGATGGCTCTGCTCATCATTTTTCACCTGCTTGCAATATTTGTGCCTGCTTTGGGAGGTAAGTTTTTCTCTTTTCTTCCTTTTTTGTTTCCTTTAAGCTGTTTTCAGTTTCTATTTCCATGTTCCTTTGGGTATTCCTTGACCTTAGTCCAACTATATGAGTATTATCTAATGGTCTTTTCATTTGTCTAATGACTTTTATTAAGTAATATTCTTTCTTTCTCTCTATATATATATTTATTGGGCATTATGCTTTCATCAGTGTACTCATTTTACCTATGAAAGTTGTGTTTTTTTTTTTTTTTTTTTTTTTTTTTTGTTCTGTCATGCTTAAGATTCTCCATGTGGGTTTACATCTCTCTCTCCCTCTGTTTTAGGTGGTGAATGTAAAACCTTCTTGAGAAATATTAGCAACTCGTTGTGTAACATAACCCATTATGAACACTCTTAATTGTGAAATTCAAATGAGTCACATTGAATGAGTGGGTCCCATTTTACTTTTGATGGGTATAATTTACAGGTTAGTGAAATCACATAGATTTCAATGTATAGAAGAACCAATAGGAAGGAAGAAAGAGTGTATCTTAAAAAAGGGTGTTCTTTTTTCAACAGTTTTGCTTCTCTTGTGGTTATTCTAATCATCATTTTTAGCTTAACTGTTTACTAAGGCTTAGCCTTGTTACATGTAACATGAAAATGACAATGCTGAAATGAAAATTTTGGGAAATATATTTTTTCTTTGTGCAGAATCTACGCTCTGTCCTTCCTGTCTTTTAGTGGGATTTTGGGAATAATGTCGTTGCGTCCCAACTCATCACACAGTTCTTTTGTAGATGCACTTGATCACATTTTGGTGAAAAAAATAATGTGATGGACTTATATACCCTTGGTGAGGAATGGTAGTGGTATTATATGCATAGAACTCAATATTTGTTTCAACTTATTTGAAAAAGTAACTATTTTGAGCATGTTTGATCCACTTTCCAGGCCCCTGTCAGTTTCTTTTTATTTTTAGAGAAAAAAAAAGGTTATTCAAACAGACCCTCTTATTTGCTTTAATTTTTTAAGAAAACTTTTGAAAAATAAGTGATCATTTCTCTACAATTAAGCTAACCTCTGCATTTAATCTGGAAAATGTAAATTAACATTCATTTTGTAGTTTTTAAATTTGGTAATGGGTTTGATTTCTTTTGTGCATTAGCAAGATGAACAATTAGACAATCTATCCCTACATTATTCTTTTGTTCTTAAAATTTCTGCCTTACGTTCTTGTAGTATTTTGGCTGTAAGATAAACTGTGGAAGGATTTAATTCTTCACTGTTCTTTTCTAGCTGTCTCACTTGTGGAGCTGAAAATTATAGCTAAATGTAATAGCTGGCTGTCTTCACAAGTAGACAGGTAAATTGACCTGGATTCTAAAACAATTGAATAATTCCCTTTTTCATGAATCATAATATTGTTAAAAAATGTCCACTTTCATGGTTTGTAATATTTTTATATTTGTGGCTCACATTATCCCTCTGGTCAGCTGATTGTGTCACTGATTACCAGCAAAAGAACTAGCCTGAAAATGGTTCTATGAGATTTCCTTTGTATTACTTTTTGGTGTAAAGCTATTCTACAAAAGGGTTATGCTCTGTGGCTGGAATATTCTTGTTGCACCAAACAACAAATTAAATACTGCCAATGCACATTGAAAACCTAGAGTTATATGGATCAGTTGCCTAATTTACTTGCAGTGTTTGAAACCCACTGAAAGCAACTTTTCTTGTTGCACCAAAAAGGTTCAAGCCAATTAGGGGGGACCAAACAAAAAGATTAAACCATCAATTTGGACCTGATGTATCGCCTAAAGAGTCCATGAAATGAAATTATAGAGTAGTCTCTAAAGTATCATGCTACATAGTCCTTTATGTATTGAAAAATCCTTCAAATTAGTCCTTCAATGATTGTAAAATATATCAGAGAGATAGTGATACTCTGGGGACCACATGGTTTACTCAAACCAAAAAAATGCTGCCAATATGAGCATAGTTTTTTATACGTTGGCAATCCATGGGGATAGAATTAGGGACTAATAGTATAGTAGTAATACTAAAGTGGTATAGTAGTACTATTAATTACCAAATCTGTTATGTTTTTGACATTTATATGAATTTGATTCAATGTGAATGTGTTCTTAAAAGTGAATTTCTTTCATTGTTAGTCTTTGCTAACAGGGCTATTAATTGAATTTTTCATTTTTAATTAAATAGTTTTCTCTTTCTACAGTAAAGGTGATGATGAGCAATTTGTGTATGCTTTTTAATATGCAAATCTAACTGCATTTCTTGATTTGCTGTAAGTTGAAATTAAGGATTTGAAATCATGGAAGACCAGAAAAGAAATCCTTTTACATATTTAGATTTGCTGTAACATGGACAAGTGCATTTTTTTCTTCTGTTTCTTTTGGGTTGTATTACTTGTTACGAATCCAATTCATTGTTTTATTTCATCTTTATCATGTGGTAACTTTGACTTACTGTTCTGAAAATGAAAGGGCTTCATTGTTGTTGTTCTCTGCAGATGCTTTTATTGGTGTCAACATTGGTACAGATGTGACTAACATGCCAAGTCCAACAGAGGTTGTGACCCTTCTTAAGGCTCAAGGTATCCAACATGTTAGATTATATGATGCTGACAGAGCCATGCTTCGTGCACTTGCCAACACAGGAATCCGTGTAATTGTTTCTGTTCCCAATGACCAGCTTCTCGGCATTGGTCAGTCCAATGCCACCGCTGCCAAGTGGGTTGCACGCAATGTCATTGCTCATGTCCCTGCTACCAACATTACTGCCATAGCAGTTGGTTCTGAAGTCCTAACATTCCTCACAAATGCAGCTCCTGTCCTAGTCTCAGCATTAAAATTCCTTCAAGCTGCTCTAGTTGCAGCCAATCTTGATCAGCAAATCAAAGTCTCTACTCCACACTCTTCTTCTGTCATCATTAACTCTTTCCCACCTTCTCAGGCATTTTTTAATAAAACTTGGGATCCTGTCATGGTTCCCTTGCTCAAATTTTTGCAATCAACAGGTTCATATCTTATGCTCAATGTGTACCCTTATTATGATTACAAGCGACCCAATGCTACAATCCCTCTAGACTATGCTTTGTTCCGGCCCTTGCCTCCGAATAAAGAAGCTATTGATTCCAACACCCTTCTGCATTATACTAATGTCTTTGATGCAGTTGTTGATGCTGCTTATTTTGCAATGTCATATTTGAACTTTACCAACATCCCTATTTTAGTCACCGAGTCAGGATGGCCCTCCAAAGGAGATTCGTCCGAGCCAGATGCAACTATTGATAATGCTAACACTTACAATAGTAACTTGATCAGGCACGTCCTTAACAATAGTGGAACTCCAAAGCAACCTGGAATTGCAATTAGCACTTATATTTATGAGCTTTATAATGAAGACTTGAGAACAAGTCCAGTGTCTGAGAGTAACTGGGGGCTGTTTTATGCTAATGGAGCTCCTGTGTATACCTTGCACTTGACTAATGCTGGTACTGTATTTGCAAATGACACAACAAACCAAACCTTTTGTGTTGCCAAGAGCAATGCAGATACCAAGATGCTTCAGGCTGCACTTGATTGGGCTTGTGGACCGGGGAAGGTGGATTGTTCGCCATTGCTGCATGGTCAACCGTGTTATGATCCAAATAGTGTATCTGCACATGCTACATATGCTTTCAATGCTTATTATCAGCAGATGGGTAAATCTGCTGGGACCTGTGATTTCAAAGGAGTTGCCTCTGTCACCATTACAAATCCAAGTAAGGAGTCTTTACATATATAACTTACAACTCATATCTACATTGTGGGATAGAAAAGTGTCAATACATTTATTGAAAGCATATGTAGTGTAGACATAGAGCCTGTTTGAATACAAGTTAGAAGTACTTATTCTGGCTTCTCTGCTGGAAAAAGCTCTATGTTTCCAGTATAGAAACTCTCAAAAGCACTTATAGCTTATATCCAAACAGGCTTGTAATGAAAATACATGTTTATACTTGGTACCCTTGCACATGTAACACAACATAACTAGATTTAATGAATGATGGATGTACAAGCAGTTATATAGATTTTGATAAAACTTCTGTTATGATTAGTACCAAAGTATTTGGGAAACCCACCCTCAAAATCTAACTATTAAGAGAGGAGAATCAAGCACTTATATACTCTAGCAAAGATCTCATACTACTTGATTTGAGACCTACACACCACGTAATATCCAAGTTCCTATAGTGCTATTTGGGGGAAAGTATTTTATGCAAGATGTGTAAGATTCTGAACTTCAAATATCATGAGATTGTCACAACCCCATTTTTGAAATTATAGATGCCATGATATGGCCATTTTCTCTGCCTTTTTTCTTGAAAAGATATTAGGTGTGTTTGGCTCCCAATAGTCATTAGCATTAAGAAACTCTTATAGTGGTTGCTTTAATTCTAGTTGCTTAAACGTACGTGATTGCATTCTTTTACCTCATTTAGTTCAAGATTAAGCCTCTTAAAATTGTCAATTACTTTTTTACCATTTTACATATTGTTGCTATTTTTGCAGCTTTTCCCTTTGTTGACCATTTCCATTTGACTCATCTGTTCTGTTAAACACAAGAAAAAACCTTGCATGCACAAATCTCACTTTCAAGTCGTTCAACATTTTAACATAACTGATTTATTTTATTTTCATTGTCACAGGTCACGGTTCCTGTATATTTCCTGGAAGGTATAATTTCAAACTTATGTAGATATCTATATACTTGTATAATTTTATTTGTTGATTATACGTACTAGTTGCCTTCTCTTTTCCCTAACATATTAGTAGTCCTAATTTTTCAATTTCTATTCTCATTTCTTCACAAAAAGCTGAAAATTTAATGTTGAATATTCTTATCACTTTCTTCTGTCTATATTTGTTGATAGTGGTGGAAAAAATGGTAGCAGCATAAATGGCACAGATCTGGCTCCATCTACCAATTCCACAAATTCAGGGTGCTTGTCACAGTATTACAATGGTGGATCTTTAACAAGCTCTCTGATTCTTACTTTAATTTTGAGTGTAGCTGTCTTGTAAAACTAGGCACATTACCTGTTCAGCATTTGAGTCTTCTTAATGGTGACACTCTTCAACTACCATCTATAAGATTGCCGCATACCCAATTTTGTGTTCCTCATGTTGGAATTTAAAGGGTGGCGAGGTTGGTCAAAATGTATATTGGCAATTGTAACGTGAGTTTTTTTATTCATTTTTTGTACAAACGAACCACAAGAATTTATTTTAACTGTTGATGTAATTACCTGGTTAGGACTAATCTTTTTTATAATGAATATTTTAAAACTTGGATCGATTAGTAACTCGGTAAAGACACTGGATCAACAAGTTTATAATTCAAGTGTAAGAAAAATTGGTATAACAGTAAATGGTTGGGCATAAGCATATAATGCTTCAAACTGGGTCATTTCAGTTGTTGCATTGGACCTTGGTGTTGTACCAATATTCTGCATAACTCAAATAATTCATCCACTTTATAGGCATATCGCTAATACTGCATCTTAGCTAACCCCTCCACGGTTTTATTTAAGGCTTTCAATTGTCTATCTGTTTGAGGGTAAAAAGCAGTGGATTTAAACAACTTACGCCATGGAGCTTAAACAAGTCATTCCAAAAACCATTTATGAATATGGGATCTCTCTATTAGTGACATCACAACTGCACAACGTTATCCATGAAGGAATTAGCCACATTGGTTGCTCTAATAGGATAACTTAAGGCTAAGAAATTATCAATTTGCTAATGACCACCACGATAATTGCTTTCCCACTTGTAATGGATCCCCAAGTTTGTTTTGGAATTGGTAATGGTTGTAATAACCCTGCTCGGGGCTTATTTCTCTTAGAGACATCATAACATGCCACTCAATTCCTAACTGCCTTTTGCATCCCTTTCAAAAAAAAAAAAAAAAAAAAAAAAAACTTAGTAATCCTATTGTACATCTTGAGAGCTCTAGAATGACCCTAACAATAATTTCTCTTTAACTTCAATATTATTTCCAACAACCACCTTGGCTTTTTGAAAAATAGGTCAAAATACAAAATGAAAAGATTGAATTGTGTTTTAAGATATTTAAAAAAAAAAAACTCACAAAGCTTGATAGACATTAATAGACAAAATTTATACGTGATACATGATCTACCAAGAAGTTTTCTTAAGAGAAGCATTTGATGAAGAACTTTAGATGCAACTTTAAGTTTGATAGATGCATTGTCAAAAATACTCTGTCAAATCTTGTTTTCGCAAACCCTTCTTCTTAGATTAGTTACAGTTAAATAACATGCAATATAAACGATGAAGAAAAAAGATTTACTTTGAAACTTTTTATACGAGTTTGTTTATAAATACTAGATTACAAAGATTGATTGAGTTCTACCAAACAGAATAACACTACAAAGATACAACAAAGTATTGTTTGTAATACTGTCACTATTGACTAAACAACTCAAGTATTATACATGTAGTCATTTCTAATTAAAACCCTCAGTGTTATTTGAAATGCAGTCACTCCAGGCTAAAACAACCTGAGTATTATTTGAAACACAACCACTCATTGCTAAGATCGAGTATTGTCTGGAACAAAACCACTCATGACTAGACCACTGAATATTATTTAGAACACAACTACTCTTGATTAAGACCGAGTATTGTTTGAAATGCAACCACTCATGACTAGACAACTGAATATTATTTAGAATACAACCACTCCTAGCTAAGATTAAGTATTGTTTGGAACACAACCACTCCACGCCAAGACCAAGTATTGTTTGTAACCAACCACTCTTGGCTAAGACCAAATGGTTTACAAAGAAAGTGATATATAAAAAAAATCACATGATTTCTCACTATAAAGAGGGTAACATCTCTTTAAGATAACTATAAACATGAACAATGTTCTTTCTCTCAACTACAGGGTTAAGGATTGCTTAAAACAACAAGAGCTTGTGCATGTTCTTGTTGCAAGAGTTTTGTCAACCTTCCTTTTTCACATGATATTTTTTATATTGAGCTTGAGAAGAAAAGAGTTGTTACAAAACCTTTGGGGTCGTTGTGAGGGTCTTCTTCTACTTCTTCTTGCGTTTGATTATGCTTGTAGCTCAAATGCATTATATGCTCTTGACATAACATTAAAAGCATGTGAAATCGACAGAATCACAAGCCTAAGAGGTAGCTCCCTTCCACCTTTCGAGCAGATAGATAGTTTGATGCCCACTACTCGAAAAAACTATTTAGACACCAATTTTAGATACCAAATAAAATGATTGCTAATTACGACCAAAATAACCACCAAACTAGATTTTGGTTGCTAAATAACTACAAAATAAAAGTAATGATTGAATTTAGTGACTAATTAAGTCAAGATAATTGTATTTAACATTAGCTACTAATGTTTTAGTCACTTATACCATTAGATTCTAAATTAATTAGATACCAATTTAGAATCTAATGGTATAAGTGACTAAAACATTAGTTGCTAATGTTAGATACAATTATCTTGACTTAATTAGTCACTAAATTCAATCATTACTTTTATTTTGTAGTTATTTAGCAACCAAAACCTAATTTGGTGATTATTTTGGTCACAATTAGCAATCATTTTATTTGGTAGATAAAAATTGTTGTCTAAATAGCTTTTTTATTATAGTGACTGTTGGCTGACTCCGTAGAACTGACATCCCACCTTTTCTAGACGCATTTTTTGTGTGGAACAACTCTCAACATGTTCTTAAAGAGATATTGATGTTGACAAAACTATAACAAAATAAGTTTTTTGGTGTTTATGAGGAAATTATCATAGAGAAAATATTACAAATAACTTTCCTTGCTTCTGAGACTTAAATTCACTTAGTGAAAGATTTATAAAGATAAAATCTCTTTAATTAGTCTTTTAGATACACTATAGCTACTTTGCACTTGGAAACTTTAAGGCTTTTATTTACATGAAAATTCACGTAGAAGGGTCCTTTGTTATGATGCTAGACAATCCAAAACCATTTAGATGATCTAATACTCATTAGACAGTCTCATGATATGAGAGTTTATAAGGTTTAATGATAACAAATACTATAATGTGCATTAAGATTTATAATAAAGTTACTAAGTGTGCATATTTAGATAAAGATTCACTAGAAGTCCTAGATTTATTTAACCCTATTGGACGATTGATATGTACTTGTTTTAACCACTTTCCTAATGCATAATGACAAGTTTTGGACCATTTTACTCTAATTGGGCTTATTGATCTTTAATTGAAAGTTTGACTCAATTTGATGAAATTTTTGGAAATTTTCCTAACATGAGCATATTTCGTATTTTGTCCATAACTTTTGCTACAAACCTCGGATTAACTTGATCTTTATGTTGTTTTGTAGATAAGTCAACGATCTACAAACATTGTGAGAGGCTCCAAGACCAAATTCGGACTTTAAAGTGGACAAAATCAGCCTCGAAGTTGACATACAGAATCTAGACAACACTTTGAGCGGAAATATTCAATTGAGGATAACTTAGTCATTTTACCCCCAAATTAGTTGGGATCAAAATTGTGTGTTTTTGGTGTTTTAGGACAACTTACAGGTAGCCTGGGCCACCTTAGGTTAGGTTAAAACTCTAAATATTATGGTGAGCATAGGGGCCAGCCGCCAACTAGGTTTTTTGAGAGATTTTGAAATACAATTTCACGACTTGCTTGTTTCCTTCTTCTTAGATCGTTGCTAGATTTTTGAAGTTTTATTTATGTCTTCATTCGCTTCTGCATTTCTATCTTGGGTATTGTTTGTGTTCATTCCACCACGAGTGGCTAAGGTTTTACTCAATCTGGTCCCTAGAGGTTCTCCCGCTTTCGTTTATCCCTAGGTTTGTGTTTTGTGTTGTTTTTTCCGCAATTACGTATTCATTTTCTATTTTAATTTGATTGCTAAATTTAATGATTGGATTGAATCTGTAAATGACTGAATATAGTCCGATTGGAATGTATTGTGGAGTTCTCGAATCAGAATCAAGTCGAACCGATGATGTTGCTCACCATTGCATTGGTTTGGCACACTAGGTGTTCGATAAAATGCTCTGCGATTGTGGAGTGTTCGAGACGTTAAATAGATGCAGGGATGCCGATCTGTTTAACCCACGTATGTAATTGGGATAATATTGACGTTAAATAGATGCAGGGATGCCGATCTGTTTAACCCACGTATGTAATTGGGATAATATTTAGGAACCAGTGAGGGATTAGCGAGAACCGAAGGGAGACCAGATTGATTTTCATTACGTGAACTTCTCCATTTTGCTTGAATCTTTTTTTTTAGTTTATTTTGTTTAAGTGTCGTGCTTGCCAACCACCCCCCACTATGCTACTATTTTATATTTTTAGTAATTGAGAACGTGCGAGTGGTCCTTGAAAGAATGACCTAGGTCGCTATGTTGCAAAATCTAGCCTCCTAGTTAATTTGGAACGCGTTCGACAGCGCGAATCAACGATCATGTAGTATTAAAGTAATAGACGGTCTTACAATGTAAGAACATGCTAGACGTTCTCAACATTCACCTTGACAGTCGATCTTAACAGACGATCTTATCAAGCAAAAGACACTAGACAATCTCTTAGTGATATATATACTGAACTTTTACAAAGAATAAAGTGGACTGGAAGATATTATCAGGATATACATATCAAACGATTTTGTCATAGGATCTCATTTGGTTAAATAGTAAAAGGTCACTCTAAAAGGTCTCAACAGACAATCTCTGGAGACTCAACATGCTAGATGATCTTAAAGGATACGACGAGTTAGAAGGAATTGTTATTATAAAAGCATCAGATGATCTGATAATCACCTTCATGATAGACCATGAAGTCTTCATTCTCATGATAGATGATCTATCGCGTCAGGGAGTTTTTTAAACTTAACATTTTTGATTTAGAAAGGATTTAGAAGTGGTCATTGATCAATTATGAAACCTAGAATGATTTTAATTAATTGTTTTGATCATGGAATTTCTTCAACATCTTCAAAGTTTCAATAAAAAACATTTTGATTAAACTATTCAGGAAAGTTTTCAAAATATGAATGTAAAACGGAGTGTATCTTGATTCTAATAAGAAATATATTTCGAAAATGCAATTTGATGTCTTGGATTTTATTTAAATCCAATTTACTTCAAATGAGATAAATCTTGATCAAAGTTTGATTTTTTTTTTTCAACGTTTAAAAATTATACAGACTTAGAGAAAGTTTTTTGAAAAATATATTAATAATGGAATTTCTGAAATATAAAGGTTTTATAATTATGAATTTTAGAAGATAATGTTGAAAAATAAGTTTAGGCCGAGTTCAAGAGGCGAGTGAATTGAACTTTCAAAAATTTTCGCAAAAATGAAAAGTATTTAAAATATAGAATGAAAGTTCTCAATTGAAACAATTAAAAGGGTTATTCTGAATTACACAGCAAAAGTTAATGTATTCCAGATCACAAACAATCAACTGAATACACACACAGAATAATATTCAATAACACAATTAAATCATATACGGAAGCAATAAACTAGAATCAGAAAGCAGTTCAGATTATCCAGAAAAAAATTAAGTAAAATTGGAAATAATATACTGAAATCATAGTGAAACAAAGATCATAAAAGAACTAGTCAATTGGTAAACACAATCAGAATTGACAAGAACACTCAGATCAACAAAAAGCTAAATAAAGAACGCAATTTAGAACAGTCTAGCGACGATCAGATAAACAGTAAAAGTAGTTTATTGGAAATCACTCACACAACAATACAATCTAGAATTAATAGACGAAACCAAAAGTACCAAAAGCTTCAAGAAAATAGGTTTTCAGAAATAGAAACAAATATAGTAATCACATTTAACTAAAAACACTCAACCAGAATCAAGAACAGATACAGTCAATTGAACAGATGTGAAAATAGTTTCATAGAACACAATAACACTAGTAGAAAGAACAATCAACAGAGTGTAATGAACAATTAAATGAGCGTGAGACAACAAGTAATAAAACGTTTAAGAAGAGAGAATGAGAGATCAAGAACACCAAGATTTATACTGATTCACCCTTCCTCAATTGCCAACAAGCAAAGAGTTTCACTAAAAAGATCAAAAGATCAGTTCAATACAATTCAAAGGTTCTTGCTCCCAGCAAGACAACACTGCACACCACAGCACACAACAACCTTGCTCCTCGCAAGTCTACACTGCACCCTGCAACACACAACCTACTACACCCCACAACAGTTGTGAAAACAATGCAGAAAACTACTGCACCAACCCACTAACACCACAGTTACAAATTACTAAACCCATTGTAAAATTTAACCAAGTAGTTCTCAATACAAATGATAGTAATTCAGTAACAAAACACCAGTACTTCTACACACTAAAGATCACAAAAGGTTGAAGAACAATATAGAAGACTTAGCTTTGGTGCAAAACCAATTTGCACAAAACCCACTTAAGACCAAGCTCCAAGATTCAAATTCTTCATGTCTTGTTAATCGAAAATCAATGTCAAACATTGTTCTCACAGTAAGGGTGCTTTTTCTCTCTTAGAAAATCACAAAATTGATTGCTCAAAATGTTTTTTGTAAGTTCCAAATCGCGCGTAACCCTTATATAGAAATCTGGTTTATAACAGACAAAAATTCAATCGATTGTTTTAATCATTCAATCGATTGTTTTTCTGTAACACAGAAAAATCCAGCAAATAAGTTTGGAAAAAAATAGTTTACTGGTTTTGATCTCAAAACCATTTTTCAAAATCATTTATCCACTTTTATTATTTTTTAATCGTTATGAATCTTCAAGCTCATCTTAAGTGAATATCGTGCAACATGGTTTAGAACCAAAACCACACTTACATATACCCAACTTAACTTCTAGACCAAAACTCTCACCAAACTTCATGATGGCTTCAAGTAATCTTACTTTGCAAGTTTTGATCCATGTAGGTTTCATCATAATGTTGGCTTCATCAAATCACTTAGCAACCTCAGTACTAACAATCTTTCCCAATTTGATGAAGACAAACAAGTGTGTGTTGAGTTGCACCATCTAAACATGCACAAACTACATTACTCTAAAAACAATTGATTAGAATCTGTTAAGAACAACAGGTTTAGAAAAAAGTAAATTAATTTAAACTAAAAAATAGTTAGTTGTTTTTCTCTGGATTTTCTAACCAGTTTAACCAGCCGTTTGTTAATGCTCCCCCATAGTTTGATACTCATTCAAAGTGTATAACGAATATTAGAATACGAGTACTCAAATAAGAACCAAACTACATTTCATTGATATTGGGAACCATCATTACAAGCCATCATCAACATGATTCAAAATAGACCAACAACAGAATAACAAAGCCAACAAAGTTGGATGACCCAACAATAATACATCAGCAAGAACAACAAAAAAGAAATAAAGCATAAGCCAACAACACAAAACTAAAATCAGCACACAATATCACAGGGAAGACACCATCCTAGAAATCCTACTACAACACACAACACATATACTTCTCCCCCATTGAATTCATCAAATGAAAGAGAAGGGACTAACAAGATTTGCAGTAGACACCCTAGTTGTCTGGTCCAAAGAACATCGTCCCAATCCTTGATTGGATGTCTTCTACTTGATTCTCAATGAACTGGAAGAGTATTTCGCAATATTGGTGGTGACTTTTGTGATCACTTTCCATGGCGTGTAACTGATTGATCATCATTTGCTCAAACCTTGAAAAGGTTTCTTGTCCTTGTCTTGTAGGAGTATCACCCATATTTGCAAATTGTTCAGTATACACTTCACCTTCAGTAGGAATCTCAACATTTGCAGCACTTGTACCAGCTCCTTCTTATTCTTGAAAAGCATTATCTTCATCTGCCTTGCACACCCATTTTCTATTATTCTCTTTTTTTAACCCAATCTTGTTTAAAGTTACGACAGATATTTTATTTAGATCCTTTACTTCCATTACTACCTCTTTTTTGACATCAATTTCGAAGAACTCGATAAAACTGGAAATCAGCATAACATATGGAATGCGATACTCGAGCTTTTTGTTAATTTTTAAAATATGCTCCCTTATAACATTAACCCAATTTACCTTAGTTTTAGTTAGCAAAAAATACATCAATATTAAGTCCTCCTAAATTAAAACAGCATGGTTGAAGCCTCTCAGGGTAAGAAGCAAGATCACAATATATGTTAGGTTTCGTGGTGTAGCTGCCAAACCTCCAATAGAGAATGTCCTAGAAGCAATGTCTTGATTCCTCAGGCAATTTATAAAACTGGACTTTGTTGAAGTCACCCAGATTAGAGGTATTTCCTCTGCTTACAATAGCACCATCATTCCTTAATCCTACAACTGCCAGCCAGACTTCATCATTAATAACCATATCTACTCCCTTTACTTGAGAGTAGATTGTTTCATCATTATACCACATATTTGTCAAACGTACTTTCACTAGGTCTGGATATGTATTTTCAGACACTTTTAGAAACCTTTCCTGTTAGCACCAAGGCTAAGCATGTGATTTGATGAAGTCAATATTGTGAGCACCAAGGCTTAGCATGTGAAGCTGATGAAGACTGCCTCATGAAGAATCTGTTGGAACCAACCTAGACCAGAATTGTTCAAGTGAAGACTTTGTGCCAACATGAAGATAGTTAGGTGATTAGGTCTTAGTCCTTAGTTGGATTTGTGTGTTGGTGATTGGCTTAGTCCTTAAGCATTAGTGGCATGGTTCATCACTTATGAGGTGCTAAAAAGATTCACGAATATTTTTATTAAAATTGTTTTTAATAAAAATAACCCAAACTGTTTTTGCTGGAAAAAGGTTTTTCAATCAATTGAATTTCTAAAACAATCAATTGAATGTGACAGTTATTTCTGTTACAACTAAAATACAGTTATTTCTGTTACAACTGAAACCTTTGACTGGGTCAAACTAACGGTCAAATTCAATCGATTGAATGGTTTGTTCAGTTAATTGAATTGTGACAGCTAAGCTATTTTTAAAACTGATTTGGGTATTTAAAGGATTGCGCAATATCATTTTCAGTTAACAAAAACTTTCGAAAAACATTCCTTGAGATTTTCTAAGAGAGATATTGCCCCTTTTGTGCGATCATCATTTTGGAAAAGCTTTTCAAATCAAGAAACCTCCAAGAACGTGAATCTTTAAAGCGTCCTTGAAGTGAGGTTCTTGCTACTTTGGTTTTGGACCAAAGCTAAGTCTTCTACACCTGATCTTCATTATTTGTAATCTGTTTTGTGTAGAAGTACTCTGTGATCTCTTCTGATCCTGTTGATCTGTAATCTGTTTGCTGTTTTCAATTACTGGGTTTGTAATTGAGTTGGTGCAGTGAGTTTCTGCACTGGTTTCGCATCTGCTGAGGGGTTCAGTAGAGGGTGAGTACTGCTAGGAGCAGTGTTGCTTGCGGACTGCAAGTGTTTTGGTGCAGCGGGTTTCTGCACTAGTTACACACTAGCTGAGGGGTTCAGTGAGGTGTGGGTTTACTACTGGGAGCAATTTGTAACTTGCTGGGAGCAAGGGTTGTAAACTGATCTTGTGATCTGTTTAGTGGAAATCTTTGCTAGTTTGCAAAGGACTGGAAGTAGCCTTGTGGAAGGGTGAACCAAGATAAAAATTCTGTGTTCTTGTTTTTCTCCCTACTCTTCTTGATTTCTTTTATTCAACTGCTGCCATCATTTAAATTGATTGGATTAAAATCTGATCATATAGTTGATTATATTCTGAACACCTGTTTTTCATATCTTTGAATCAACTGTGTTTCTGGATTGTTTTTAATCTACTGGATTGTGTTTAATTATATTGAATCTGGGTTAAAACATTTCTACACTGAAACTATTTTTCTAGGTTTATATTCAATAATTTCCGCTGTGCACAATTGATTGTTTACTGGATAGTCCAAAATTACATGAGTTAATTGATTGAATCAAGAATTTTCATTCTCTACTTCAAGAACAAATCAGATTTGCGAAAAGATTTTGAAAGTTCAATTCACGCCCCCTCTTGAACTCGATCTAAACCTTATTTTACATTTCCAACTTCTAAAATTTTAGAATATCCCTTACTTCATCAAGTTTTTCCTCTTTGAGCCACTCTATGTTCAAGAACTTAGGACTTATAATGGCTTTCCTGTTGAATCTCTAGTAGTAATCATCAATACTCTCTTGGTTTCCAATGAACCATCTCTCCAGATAGTCAGCTTCATTGTTGTCTTTAGAACTTGCTTGCTTAATAAAAGCTTTTTTTGTTCTCTTTCTAGGATTTGAAGAGGAGGCCATTTTTGAGGTGATTGAACAAGGAGAGAAATGTTCTTTCGAAAACATAACGAACTAGAGTATGCAAAGTGTAGTGGAGTAGTGTGATTTTGAATGCATGTGGAGGCAATAAATGAAGAGAAACATTCACACAATGAAACAAAAGTAACGAAAACGATATTGATTGACAACACAACAAAAATCAAAACAGCTTTTCGAGTTTGTTGAGATTCTGTATATATCATATTGAAATAGAGATTACTTAGCTTTAGAGAATCTGATAAAGCTTTTTTACTGTTGACTCTCAATAAGTTGGTGACAAGTGGCGCTACATGTCTTCTCACTCTTCACATGCAAGTTTAGTGCATCTAATTGTCATATCTCATTTAAACTTTTCTCTTTAACTAGTTCAGTTGATCCAGAACGAGCTCCTTTCCAATACTTTCAAACTTGTTCAGTTAAATCCATTGAACATAATTGATTTTGAACCAGTTTTTAGTCTCGCACATGCTAGTAGATTGAACATAAATATATCAATATTTAAATACTCAATCAGATATAGTGCGATTGGATGAAATATCAGTTAATTGACATATATAACTCATTTAATAATTCCATGTAGACATAAATTTAACTAAGGATCAATAAAACTTTGATTGATTTAATTCACATATTTAAAATCAATTATGCCCATTTCATTTTGTTAGTACTCTCACAAGACTAAAGATTTGATGAAGTCAAGCAAGACAAGCCAAACAACACAAAGCAAGCAAGCGATTGGATGTGGTTTAGGCCTTAGTCTGGTGTGAGTGGGTGTGAGCTTGATTGGCAAAGAACTATGCATAGTTGAGGAGAAGTCCAACAACACAATGGTGTAAAAGTGATTAAAAATCTAAACAAAATGAGTTAGTTAAGTTTTGGTTCAAACTGGTGTGAAATACACTGCACTGGACAAAAATAAAGCTATTCCAGTATACATGAAATCGAGTTATTCTATGCCTAATAGAACTGAAATAATTGTTTTTGAAAACAGAATTGGCGCTTTTTCTTTTATAAAAACAACAAGGTTTCTAACATGCGCCATAGACTGAAAAACAAAATTGAGAATCAATACAGAAGATTACTGTGAAAAACACTTTTGGGCAATTGAGAGTTTCTTGATCAAAATCAATTGGGGCTTTTTGTTGAAGAATAACTCTTGACCAACACTGTGCTATTGGAGTTCTTCAACATTGTGCAAAGGCCCCTTTTGTGCGCCAATCAGGAAGTATTTTCTTAACTGTCAACACCCAATTTCGTCCGGGCAAATAAAATTATTCTAAAATATAAAACAATATAAAATAAAAATAAAAATGTGTGTTATTATTTAAATAAAAAAGAAGTTTTGATTCTATTCTATTTTATGAATAAAGTTAAAATAAAATTCGTAAAAAAGGAAAAAAAGTAAAGAAAATCAGTCTATTAAAAATTTATTAAAAAATAAAAATAAAATTGTCATTAAAGTGTTGCCATGTCACATCCTCTCTTTTTGCTTGCCTTTTCTGATGCCCATTAATGATACAAAAATTAATTGAAAATAAATTTAAAATTTTTTTAGAAAGGCTAGAAATTTGAATAGTTGATCTGATTATTATTCTGATTAATTGCAAACGATTTTCTGCTTAATAGTGATTAAATGCTGATGATTTTCAATTAAATGCTGATTGTCTAATAATTGATGCATTTTCTTTTTGAATTGTTATGCTCATCCTTTTTATTCTACAGGCTCCATTTGGTTAATGTTCTAAAATAGTAATTAGATAATTTGTTTATTTTTCGAAAAGTAGAAAAAATAATGATAATAAATATATATTGCAAAATAATAATGATATTAAAGTAAAATAAAAAAAAGGTTTAAGTATTTATTTTTATTTTTATTGTTGTGTTATTTAGGTTGCTTTCAATAAATGTAACAATGAAAAAAAAAATAAAGAAAAAACAAATTAAAAATTAATAATAAAATGTTTCAGGCACATTACCTCAAATATTCCCCATTTATTTCCCATATTCATTTATTTTTGAATTTGATTATATGTATGGGAGGTTATGATGCCATAACAGCAATAATGGTACAATTCTGCCTATTTTGCAGTCTGTGTTCGTCCTCGGGATTTAACAGTCAGTTGGTGTCATAAGTGGGGATAATTAGGAATTAATAGATTTGAATCTGAATTAAAAGGGAATAATCAATTGGCAGTTCACAAATTATAATTAAGTGGGAATAATTAGGAATTAAGGGATTTAAAATTTAAATTAAGAGTGGGCTGACTAGAATTAGTATAAATATGCATAGTGAGAAAGTGGATAGACACGCGAAAAAACATAGAGAGAATCATAGTGCTGAAAATTTAGTTGGCATCTAGAGTCATCAAAAGTAGGAGGAGAAAAGTCCGAAGTTCTTGAAGTAGTGCTTCAACAGGTAAGTTCGGATCTATCGATTTTTGTATATGTATATATAATTCTGATTGCTCTTTTGATTCTTTTATTGTCCTATTATTCTACCCTTATTGCTTTGATTCGTGTTAAAACATGTTGTTTGAGGATCTTCAATTGATATATTTTGGTTGCTTACTTGATTCCTTGATCTCTTTATGTAATATGATTGTTTGAGAGTTTTTACAACATCTTGATATTCAACCCTTTTTGGTTTGATTCGTCTAAAAATAAATATAAAAAAATATAGGACCTTTTTTGTTTCTCAAACAAAATATAAAATTTTCCTAAAAATTGAATGAATAATTAATTTTTTGGGAAAAAGTAAAAAAAATAATAATAAAGTGATGTTTTTGTGAAACAATTTTCAAAAATCATAAAAAAAGGTAAAAATTTAAAAAAAAAGAAAGAAAAAATGGAAAAGTTTCTAAACAACTTTAAAAATCGTTAAAAATAAAATATTTTTTTTTCAAAAAAATAAAGAATAAAAAGCATTACTTGATTTTTTTGGAAAAATAGAAATATAAACATAGTAATAATGATAATGAGAAAATTGATAAAAAATACTTTGGGCTTAATATTTTATTATATCAATTATTTTATTTCTATATCATTTACATTTATTATTTAAATCAATTATTTAGTTTTTATTCAATATTCTCTAAAAGAAAAGAAATATATACTAAAGTTATGAACAAAGGGGTAGCGTGTGGTATTGGTGCTCCATGCCACATAAATAATGAATATCAAGTTTTTAATTTTAATTATGTTTATATATATATATTTATATTTATATTCTTTTTCCCTTTCCTTTAACAGAATAAAAGTAGGTTAGGTATAAAGATTTTAAAAAAACCATTTTTATTAACAATTTTTTTTTAAGAAATAAAGTATTACATTCCAAATAATTTCAAAAATAATTAAAAAAATAGTAACCATAAACAAAGCATCTTTAAAAAAATAATAAAAATATTCAATTTCAATAAAAAACGAAAAACAGTTTTAGAAATTAAAAAAAATATAACCAAA
>Ga0209489_103413_pt1 | contig 31038 bp, 18 predicted proteins | sample SiratrowhiteBW_FD_187527 | JGI IMG/M metagenome (GOLD analysis project Ga0209489, IMG submission 187527) | Root nodule microbial communities of legume samples collected from California, USA - Siratro white BW (SPAdes) (version 2) | ecosystem: Host-associated > Plants > Roots > Nodule | place...
TTTTTTTTTTTTTTTTTTTTTTTTTTTTTTTTTTTTTTTTTTTTTTTTTTTTTTTTTTTTTTTTTTTTTTTTTGGTTGTTTTTTTTTTTTTTTTAGTTGGCCCTTAGATTTCGCGGTGGGTGTGGGACCCAACTTATCTCTGTTTATTTTTGAGTTTGATAAGAGATTAATTCTTAATTAGGAATTTAGTTACGCTTTTTCAAAATGTGTTGCGATAAACATAACAGTCACGGAATGCACTGGGAGCCTTCCTTCCTTAGGAAGGGACAAACGACGTCGTTTTAGCGGTTTCGTCTTTCTTTCGTTTCTTGTTGAAAGGTTGTAGTTGCGCAATGCGCAATGCGCACCAATGATCACTAATTTGTGGTGACTCAGATTAGAATTGTTTAATGGTTGGTATGATTGGAGGGGAGAAAGGGTGATTGATTGAAGGGGAGATTCCTGGGGATTTTTTTTTTTCTGCCATGGCTTTTTCGTCATCGCAGAGAATCGAAATTGCAATGCAAAGGGTGTGCACGTGTTAAAGCAATTTTGCTTTACTTTGAAGGAAAGAATAGCGTCTGTTTGTTTGGTGTTATATGGAGATATGGTCTCTTACTCATCTCTTGTCATTCGGAAAGCCGTCCATATAAATAGCACTACGGCTACTTTGTCCCCTTTTTTATCAAATTCCTCAATATTCCCCCATTTTACTTTTAACCCAAACCAACATTTCCCACCACTTTTTTTTCTTTCATAATATTATTATTTTTATTCTCTTATCTCAAACTGCTTTTCTAATTATAAATTATTTGTTTTGACTCCCACCGTTTTTGGAGACTTTGGGTTGTTTCTCTTTACTCTTCTTTGGGATCAGTCTATTTAAACAGCTTTACTGCTACTTGCCTTTTCGAATAATTTTCACAATATTCTCTGATTATAATTATAATATATTTACACTTTTTATCATTATTATTCTTGTATTTAATGTAAATAGTTTTTTAATAACTTTTTTAAATTTTTAATACGTTTTTAATTTCATCTTTTTTTCCCGAGAAGTTGTTAGTGGAAAAAAATGTTTTTGCAATTGTTGATTATTGATTTGAGAAATAAACAGTATATCCCAACCCCCAAGCGATTGAGTACTTTTTCTGACGGCCTCTTATTATTAGGTTTCTTTCCCGATTAATTGTTTTTGTTTTTATGTCATTGAACATACAGGATTAATTGTAGAAAAAAAAATCTTAGTACCAAAAATGATTCCTAAATGAGAATAAAAGTACTTGTTTTGGTTCTCAACCTCCTTTACACTTCAATCATAATTAACTAAAAAATTGATGATATTCTCAGCGAAGATAAAAATACATCATCAGTCAAAGTGATGTTTGGCCACTCCCAAAACCGGTTGACAGTGACGTAAGTTTTTGCGTATAAAGTTCTGTTTGGACCTCAGTTTCACCTCTTTTCACGCATGGCTTGATACGGTAGTTGTAACCGAGGCCAAAAAATAAACTATTGTAAATGGATTAGGTTAATCAGAAATTTCCCATTGGTTATCTTGATTAATTTTAGGTTACTAGTGCATCATGCAAAGAGTGGTGGTGGTAGCATAACGTGCAATCGGATGTAATACCGACTGGTCACCACTATGACCTACTTTTGTATTACTTTTTGAATTGGTGATGACGTTGAAACGCAATGTTTGCCATTCGCTTTGGAAAACAGCATAATACGTTGGATCATTGTACGTGTTGGAAGTTACATGCATATCTAATGTTGTTGGCAAATATGCGTCACTGACTAAAAAGCCTAAGATGATTATTAATTAAATGAATTTTGTTTCAATAAACTCTATTAGACATTTGTATTAGTAATTATTTGCCGTATGATATTCTTTTAGACTCTAGACATTGTTTGGTGCGCCTGATAAAATTGGATTGTGTAGATAATGTAAGTTGTGCTGCTTTCTGGTGAGCATGACCAAACTATTGGATCTTTGAGGAGAGATGAAGGTGTAATGACCTAAAATCTTAGAATTCATTATATCTAGCATATGGGAATCCCAATGGACCTTTTTTATTTCATTTTTAGGCCAAATGGAATATATGTTTTAGAAAATCAGGATGTGTTAATATCTCAGACAGACAATTTGATTTTTATTTATTTTTCTTGTTTTATATTTTTTTTTACTGAAATTATCATATCTCGATGCACAGCTGATGATACTGGTTGATGATGCCGGTGGACTCATTCCAGCGCTCAATCATTCCCCATGGAATGGTTTAACACTAGCTGATTATGTCATGCCGTTTTTCCTATTTATTGTTGGTGTTTCCCTCGCTCTCACATACAAGGTATGCAGTTGTAACTGTTATATAACTTAACAATGAATAGTAAAAAAATAGTGTGACAGCGTTGCCAAATTTCTCGCAGTTCTGCGATCTGGATTGTTTTATAACATTCAGAATAGAACTAGAATTTGTTGTGAAACTTCCAGATAAATATTCTATTTAACCTAATTATTCCTTTTTCTTTTTCTTCAACAGAAACTGTCTTGCAGAGTAGATGCATCAAGAAAAGCAGGTTTACGGGCTCTAAAACTTCTTGTGTTGGGCCTTTTTCTTCAAGGTATTATTATTGTCTAAATTTTAAGCTTTTTTAGCATATATTATTATTAATGGATGTCAGCCTAAAAGGATTGAATGTTGAAACAGGATAGTGTTTTTGTTCATAACCTCGTGTACTTAATATGTATGCTACATCTCTCTTTCAAATGTGTAATATTATTGGCCTCCTGCAGGAGGTTATTTGCATCGTGTGAACGATCTGACATATGGAGTGGATATTAAACAGATAAGATGGATGGGAATACTGCAGGTATGCTCTCTCTTTTTCAGGGTTTTCTTTTAAGTGTTGGTTTCTGGTCTATGGTAATTTTCACAGTTGTCCAACTTACCAGAAAGTTGAAGATCATAGTCAAAGTCTTTCTATATTTTTGTCTTATTAATTATCGTTCCCTATTTTCTTCATTGGATGTCAGAGAATTGCGATAGCGTATTTGGTCGCAGCACTGTGTGAAATTTGGCTCAAGAGTGATGATACTGTTAATTCAGGACCATCCCTATTAAGGAAGTATCGATACCAGTGGTAAGCTTAATTTTCCTCTGACTGTTACTTTTTTACTTGACATCTGATAAAAGCACAACAATACAACTTTTAACCTTGTAGAACACACTAGCATGTATTTCATTTTTCTAAAATTATTTATTTGTTTTGTGCATGGCATGACATTTAATTTGCAGAATGTCCATATAGTGTTCATTATTAATGTTGATGCTTCTCCACTGAAGCCTTTTCTCAAATCTTTTTGACTGTAACAGGGTTGTGGCTTTGACAATTTCTTTCCTTTATCTTTGCTTGGTATATGGATTGTACGTTCCTGATTGGGAGTATCAAATTCAAACAGAACCTTCTTCAGAGCCAAAGACATTTTCAGTGAGTATTGATGTCTTATGTTGGTTTAAAGTTACTCTAGAGAATTTAACTTCTGGTATTGGTTTAAAACGGAATTGATATGATTTTGTAGGTTAAATGTGGATTAAGAGGTGACACTGGACCAGCCTGCAATGTAGTTGGGATGATTGATAGAACGGTATTGGGTATACAACACCTGTACAGGAGACCAATATATGCACGGATGCCTGTATGATCCTCTCTAATCGATTTTCTGATCCAATATGCTAGTTCTTTTGCTTTTCATTTTTAAATATTTTACCTTTTTCTTTTCCTTTTATCATTATCCATAGGAATGCAGCATTAATTCTCCCGACTATGGACCATTACCTCCTGGTGCTCCTGCTTGGTGTCAGGCCCCTTTTGATCCCGAAGGCCTCCTAAGGTGAACTCATTATGTCGCTCTCAGTGAGGGAAAAGAGAAAAAAAATTGGCCAATATTGGAATGTGAAATTTAGTTAATTAAAATGTTTGCGATTAATTTAGTTCATAAAAAAGATTGCTATTCTTTCTTTTCCCTAATTTTTTATCCTTTTTGTGGCATTATAGTTCGGTGATGGCTATTGTTACTTGCTTGGTTGGGTTGCACTACGGACATATTATTGTCCATTTTAAGGTAATACTTGCTCTTATATTAACTTTTTCCTGTTTTTGCTTGTAACTTGTTAGTTACTCAGTTGTTTCCTCGTTGCTGCATGCAGGACCACAGAGTTAGAATCATATATTGGATGATCCCAACCTCTTGTCTTGTAGTTTTTGGCCTTGCGTTGGATTTATTTGGTATGCACTCATTTTACCTCTTTCTTGCAAAGGACCATTTTGCCGCTGGCATTTATGTTGTGTGTAGATATTGATTCGGTTCTTCTTGTAGGAATGCATATAAATAAGGTTCTGTACTCCCTTAGTTACATGTGCGTCACTGCTGGTGCTGCAGGCATCCTCTTTGTCGGAATATACTTAATGGTTAGATTTTATTTTCTTGTGTTTATAAGAAATTTCTAACTATAGTAAATGTAAAGGTCTAAATGTTGCATGCTTTCCTTATTTTGATAATTAGTCAATTTAGTCCCCCGTAAAATTTGCCTAAGATAGCATTATACTTTACTCTTTCTTTTGGTCAATTCTTAGTTTTGTTTCCCCCTCCTTGCAGGTTGACGTCTGTGGCTATAGACGAATGACTATTTTTCTGGAATGGATGGGCATGCATGCGTTGATGATTTATATCCTAGCAGCTTGCAATGTTTTTCCAATTTTCCTCCAAGGGTTTTACTGGGGGAGTCCTCGCAATAACATTGTAAATTCTTTGTCCTATTACAGTTTGGTTTTAACCTTCTTCACATGCTGATAATGTAATCTGATTGACTATTTTCGATCACAGTTGAAGTTAATTGGAGTTGGTACATGAAGGGATGCACATCGACATGCTATTGATAAAGATTATATACAGTAAGGACGGTGAGAGGTGTTTCACTGTGTCTTACGGGAACAGCTACCATGCGGTGTTCATTATCATTATCAAAGTTTTGTTCGAGAAGGGGTGAATCATATTCATGTTACTCTGATCTCTTGCTGGCACCACTTGCATGGACGATGAATATATTTTAGAGTTAGCTACATTTCTTGGTGGGGAAACCTTTCTATGATATATAGAGCAGCTTTTGTTTATAGTACGACTGCCATATAATGTGTACTTTATATCTCTGAAATGATAGATTTCAAGGGAGTAAACATTGGACCACGATATCGATGTATAATTTAGTTTTTATTTTTATTGGTTGTCACTATTAGCCTAGAAATGTCATTTTTTTGCATGCACAGGTTCTGTGCTTGTGTTCGTTTCTGTGTAATCCAAATAGCTTAAAGCTAAAGTCTAATACTTGATGTACAAAGTAACTAACTAATCTCAGAAGATAACTTAATTGTACTACCAATGCTTGGTTTGAGAAGATTTAAAACATTGTGTGTAAGTCTTTCTTTGTTTGATACTTTGACTAAAATGAAAGGATGTAATCATTTTCCACCGATCAATCATGCGAGTCGAGGCATTAATGGATAAGTGCGGACAGGGAATTTAAGTTCATTCATACAAATTATCTTCACTTCATCTCTTTGGATGATTACTTACACCTGTGGTCGTAGAAGAAAGATTTCGTGTGGCTCATTCCACTCCAACAATGAAAATAAACATGAACATCCCAAGGATGTAGACCAAAAAGAAAACGAGAAACATAAAAAATGTCCTAAAAGCAAAACCTTATTGGGTCTTATCATTTTTGCCACCAATCATTTTGGGTCATCTAAAAATCACTTGTAAGACTGCTTCTTCCTGCACCTCCATATCATCTTCCCGCACCTCTCTAATTTTCAAAATTCCAATAATAGATATGAGTAAATTACAAAATTATCTCTGCTGCTATAAAAGAAGGTTTTCCATGGAAGGGGTGCGGTGCATTTCTGAATAGCGGTAGAAGGTGTCGCAGTGGTGGTGGGAGGTTCCTACGGTGTTGGAGTGAGGGGTTGAAGGCACTTTGGATGGGCGTCGGTGGTTGTGGGTGGCTGAAAAACAACCACCGTCGTCCTCGTCGAGATATCTGTTATTCATTTTTTTTTTATTTTCACGGATTGTAGAAACCGTAGAAGTTTAATATTTACGGATTTTGTAAGTCGTAAGTTTAAAAACAAGATTTATGCCTCTTACGGATTACACAAACTGTAGTTATTTTAACATTCGTAAGAGCTTACGGTTTGTACAAACCGTAAGTGCATAGGTGTATAAGAGAACTCTACAATTTGTAGAGACCGTAAAAGTAATAGACATTACGGTTTGTAGAAACCGTAGAAGCATTTGCATTTTTTTATTGTTTACGGCTTTTACAAACCGTAGAACATTTTTTTGTCTACGGTTTGTAGAAGCCATAAGAAGTGAAAAAAATGCAAATGCTTCTACGGTTTCTACAAACCGTAGAACATTTTTTTTTCTGTTCTGCGGTTTGTACAAACCGTAGAACAGTAGCAAATTTTTCTTCTTCTGCGATTTGTACAAACCGTAGAACAGTACAAAAAAAATTTTCTTCTGCAGCTTGTACAAACCGCAGAACAGAAAAAATTTTTCTACTGTTCTACGGTTTGTACAAACCGCAGAAGAGTAAATTTGAATTACCTACGGTTTCTACAAACCGTAGAACATTTTGACAGTGAAAAAAAATTGGACCACCGCCGTCCTCCACCACCAATCCACCACAACTACCTCTACAATATGAAATTAAACTTACAATGATACTTACCTTCGGAGAGGTGCAGCCGCCGTCGAATGGGGTGCAGTGGCGTGGGAACGGGGTGCAGGCAAAGTTGAGGAAGAAAGGATGTAAGGGTGGTAGAGGGTATTATGGGATATGAAATGTTTTAAAAAGGGTTAAATGGTAAATTTGCCTAGACTATGGAGGTGCAGGAAGATGATATGGAGGTGCAGGAAGAAGCAGTCCACTTGTAATTGATAACATATCTTATTGGGCTTTCTTGTGGTTGAAAAGTGGTTCAATTGATTGGCCGATAACACTTTGATGACAAATTCTTCCTCCACCCCCATACCTTCTTCCTGCACCCCCATACAAAATTTTAATTCCACAACTGCTCTTGTTAAAATTATCCAAATACCCTTCTTTTATCAAAAAATGAGAACCTGACAGTCTGACGTCCGGTTCATAAATTGTTAACCGGATGGGCATCCAGTTTGTAAGTTGTGAACAGGTGAACCTCATCCGGTTCACATTTTTTTAATTCTTTTTTAACTGCATTGTGATAGATTGGTGAGGAGCATTAATGTACTTGAAAGTTTGCTATTGTGTTTACTTCTCATTCCAATTTCCAACCCCAACCCCATCTTAAATGAAGAGGTCTCTCCTCTCTCCTACTGCATTTCATCAATTCATTCCTTTTGTTGGGTTTCATAAAACTAAATTAATAGGCAAATGAAGAGTCAAAGAAGAGTCTCCTTTGCTGCATTTGAGACAGAGTGTCTCTTTGACTCTTCATTTGCCTTAATTAAATTAATTTAATTTTATGAAAGTCAATGAATTAATGAATGAATTGGTGGAGAGGAGAGACTCTTCATTTAAGATGGGGTTGGAAATTGGAATGAGAAGTAAATATAGCAAGAGACTCTTCATTTCTTTTTTACTTTCAAGTATTAATTGGATGGTGATAGGTAACAGCTAACCAACTCCTCTGCTCCTCCCCAATCTATATTAATTTTAATTGGGTGGTGATAGGTAACAACTAACCAACTCCACTCCTCACTAATCTGTCACAGTGCACTTTAAAAAAAATTGAAAAAATGTGAACCGGATGACACCCTTATCCGGTTCACAAATTTACAAACCAAATGAAGTCCACCTACCACCCATCCGGTTTGCAATTCACAAATTTACCTTATGACAACTGGACCGGGTGGCGTCCGGTTCACAACTTACAAACCGGATGACACCCCCCATCCAGTCCATCCAGTTAACAATTTATGAACCAGACGTCAGGCTGTCCGGTTCTCAAATTTCAAAAAATGAGAACCGGATGGCCTCATCCGGGTGCCCTACCAGAAATTTCAAAATTGCTTAATAAAAAAAAGGATATTTAGATAATTTTAACAAGAACAATTCTAGAATTAAAATTTTGTATAGGGGTGCAAGAAGAGGGTATGGGGGTGGAGGAAGAATTTGTCCACTTTGATTCCTATCCCAAAGAAAGGATAGAAGGATGGCAATAGCATAGCCTTTTTAGTTTTTCTAAAAATGGTAATTTATAATTATCAACAAGTTATTATGAATGATAAAGTTATTTATTCTATAATAACTATCTAAAAAAGTACTCCAAGCATCTAAGGTTGTAATTGCTTCCTGAAGAGTACGCATTCTTCTGATGAACATCAATTCTTATGTACAATTGCTAATAAGAATAAGAAATAGGATGACTAAAAATAATAGTAATCACGAGAATAAGAAATAAAACTAAAATATTAGACAGAAGATAATAAAACATTAAGATTTAAAGAGATATATAACAATTATCTATTTACTATTTTTTCCTGCAAAAAAGTATTTTTTTACTACTGAAGTTTAAACATTAATTTAATAAGTAACATTTGATTTTGATTCTATCCAATATGATAATGACCTGTGTTGATCCAAATGCAACTAATCATCCTAAATTATATCTAAAAATAATAGTGCTAGTGAAATGTATAGTGAAATTACATCCTAAATTTCATCTAATAGTGTTCTTGATATAATTTCAATAGAATTGCGTCCTAAATTGAATTTTTATACAGTTGATATAATTTTACTTAGGTTTTCTCCAAAATTTCTTTAAAACTTTTGATTCTTTACCGAAATTTGGATTTTTATCACTATTTTATACATAAAATCATATCTGAAAGTACCATTTGATCTTAAAAATAGACCATCGAAGGGAGGACTATATCTCCTAGGTATAAAAAAAACCATTACCTAATAAACATTATTTATTTCCCGCCTTCCACTCCATTTGTCACCTACCAGACACCAGAAGTTTAAATATCTATTATTTTTCAAAATACTTTAAAAAAAAGGAATAAGTACGCAGCTACTTTACGAAATTTCTTACCATGCTTGGTCCGTACAGTTGAGTTTGAATCTTAAACCCTAAATTCTAAAATCAGTACAGTTGAGTTTGAAGAATTTTAGGTGGCAAGATGTAAAATCAGTCCTAAGTTCGGAATTCTTTTGGCATTGAGATGAAAAAACTTGCTTGAGCTTAACTTAATAGAACGATTTCAGACAAAACCCAAGCAAAACCTCGTTTATAGGTTAAGCCACGTAGCCTAACATTATCAGATTCCCCCTGATTGCAGCTAGGATAGATAATAACTTCGACCCCCAACGAGAACCCCGAGAAGCAATTGGAAAACCAAAAAATTGTCAAAATAACATATATCTATGACTACAAACAGCTGCAAATGTTGCAGAAACTAAGGGGTGTCTACTAGTCGACAATCAGTAATATCCCTGTAGTTTGATTATAGCTCAAAAACAACACAAAATTTGGCAACAGAAAACTATGATATGTCAACCTAGATGGTGACTATTTAAATTCAATCATCTGCAGACGTAGAAGAATGATGAGGGAAAGTTGACCACACATCTTCCCATGTCCTATGGCCTTCAGTTACCTCCTTAACAACAGTGGCAGCTTTTTCCACAACAACACGCACTTGATCCTTGCTGTCCCTCTCCCGAATAGTCACTGATGATGTTGAATCTACTGTGATAGCAAATGGCACGCCAAGTTCATCTGTTCTTGCATATCGTTTTCCAATTGATGTACCTAAATAACATTTTTGGAAGATATTAACAAGTTGGTAAACAAATATATAAATTAGTATTTGGATATTATCACAAACAAAACTGTATACATTATGAATGCAAGATACATTAAATTTACGAAGAAAAAACTCTTTTAACAGAGTAGCCAAAGACCAAACTTTCACCCAGCCTGAAACAAAGCCTTCTACAAAGGGGAAAAAAGAACAACGCAGGTGGTATGCAAAACCAAATCTGCTGGTCAGCTATAACCAGTGTGATTTAAAAAAATATTGTTCTTGCCAAGGCATTAAGTTTCAAAGATTTTTTCAGTCGCTAGTATCCCACAGCTCGTGAGCACAATACAGACACCTTGACAATTACATAATCGAGAACAATGTTATATTGCATTATCCCATGAATGAGGACATTCCTTCAGCTTTCAATTATTCACTTTTGAGAAGCATAAATCATAATAGTTTTTAAAACAAAAAGATTGACGTTTAAGAACAAGATCCTCGGTTCCTCACCAAAAATGTTGCATTTCTAATTTTGGAAAAGAAAATTGAGTAACACATAGTTTGGCAGCTTATTTAGGGACACAGGGTGTGCCTTTGATCAATTTGGCTGAGTAGCTTTAGTGTTGTTGTAGTACATGTTTTAAGGTTTATTTGGCTGAAAAACAGATTATCTTAGAAGCCAGGAAGAGAAATTGAGAAGCTTCAATCCAATAAATATATTTCTCTCCCTGTCTCTGTTTTATTTTACCTTTGTCAGAATGAAGGATCTCTAATCCTCCAGGGCTTCAAATTCTAAAAGGATATCCACCTTTTATCTTAATTAACTTCTTCATCTTATATGTACTTATGCAGTCATTGAGTGTAAACTGTAAACCTATCTTTAGTATATTTTAAATTATCAACTGGTAGTATATTTTACATGTTAAAGAGAGCGTCATCCACATACCTGTAGTGTCAATCTTATGTGAAATTCCAGCAGCAGTTAATGACTTGGAAATGAGTTTAGCAACCTCCTCATACTTCTGATTCTGAACCAGTGGGAAAACTGTACACTTAATTGGAGCAACAAGTGAAGGGAAGCGAAATACATTTAACTGTTCATCACCGGCTTTGCTTGGCCTTGTGTAGAACGTGTGCTCAAAGAGGCAGTAAATTATCCGTCCAATTCCAAATGATGGTTCAATCACAGACGGCGTAAAAACTCGCTGGTGCTCTTTCTTTCTCTCCTTTTGAATGGTCACCATAGTCTTCTTAATAGTCACATTTTTCCCAAGTGTACACACTTGAAATTCCACCTCCCCTTTTGACTCCAGAGCAGCCTTCATATCCAGAGCTTCTTTCTCAGGCATTGCCTGCAGAGAAGATTTGGAGGGTCAAGTAACGCAAACAGCTCTTGAAAAAAAGACTCATACCACTACTAAAAACTTACAAAAGATAACAGCATCAATTACCTCAAGTGCTTCAACCACCATCCTCTGGTTCCCCTTGAAAGCCAGACCCAACTCTTTCTTCACTGGAGTTATAACCAATTTCTGAAACAATGTGCAAAGCAACTTGATCAATGATGTCAAAATATTATTTTAGGGTTGTGCATTTAGTTGAAGAGACCAGTCATGTATATCGATCTATGAAGCTCGGATACGCTTCTATAATGGTGTTTCCATGTGTCTAACATGTATCGGACCCAAAAAGCATATAACACATATTGGTGAAATATCCAATTTAAAATCGTTTCCGACACAAAATTGATAATATCAGACACCATGACTCCTAAAAGTTAAAAATTCATAAACTTATTGTGTAAGTTTGTATTATAATTATCAAAATACGAAACTATCTTATATAATAAGAAATATTTAGATTATATATGTATTATTAAGAACGTGTTCATTTATTCTCCCATCATATCTTTATATAATGTGAAATTTTTTTAAGGTGTTAATTTGTCCTTAGATGAAAGTGCCTTTTTCAATGATGAGGATCAAGAAGGGGATAAAATGTCTTAAATGATCAGTTTTTTAACTTTAAGATTAGATTATTTTTGTATTAGATAACAATATGATCATATTGTTATATTTGACTAAATTTTTTATGGATGATTTTGAATATATAAATCTTGATTGTCAATTTAAATAAATTCATAATGATGTTCTACACATATATTTTGGAGATTATAAGTGTCCTACATTTTGGAGATTATAAGTGCCGCAGTGTTAGTGTCAGTGTCTGTCCTACATAGATATTGATAAAAGAAACAACAACTTTGGCATTAAATAGTACCTCCACTTCCTTAGGTTCTGCAAATTTTTCTTGAGCCACTAGTGGAACACCACTTTTATCCTGCAATATTACATATGGGCATTATAAAAATGAAGAAATTCACACATTATAAAGCTATAATTATTTTTGTTTCAATATTAAACACATTATACCCCATCAATGTATAGCCTAGCCATTCCTCAACGTCAATGTAATTTAATTTTAAGTGAAAGTATTATTTTTTACCCAAATTAAATACTAGTTAGAGTCCAAACACCTAAAACTAAACTTAGAGATGGTGAGGTGGTAAAGAAACAAGCACTGGGAGAGTTTAATAAAAGGAGAACTTTTTTGCATAACAGAAAACCAAAATGTCAAGGAGGATGGTAGGTTGAGGAAGTACTTTCTTCAAGGAGGTAAATGCATTTTAGGCTATTAAATACCAACCCTGAATTATAGCAACAGACAGTATTTAAAGACAACAAAGAAAACACTGTGAACTACAATAACCCAAATCAACAATTTATCATTTGTAACAACGAAGCCATTGCATAGAGTTAGACAAAGTGGTTACCGAGTGAGCACGCAAATCATATGCAGATCTATCAGCAATTCCAACACACTCAATCCAACCATAGGAGCACTCAATCTCGGCATCCCAACAGTCAGCAGCATAGTGGGCCATCTCATTTGCAAGATGTTGCCTAAACCTCAATCGCTCCTTGTCTATACCAAGACGCGTCAAGAAAAGATACACTCTCCCAATGAAATAACCAAGAGTCTCATTATTGACAATACCCTGATGAGAAAATGCCATAAAAAAAGCAGAATAAGAACAGAAACTCAAAAACCACCATGATAACTTCAAACATGAAAGCAAACCAACCTTGGAAACAGCATCGCGAAGAAGAATCTTCTTGGCAGATTGTCCAGACATTTGCTGCTCCCTCGGGAACATCAAGAACTCCAAGTCAGCAACCTCACCATACTTAGGATGAGACTTGTCTTGAGGGTCAACAAAGTGCTCAATCTCTGCCAATGTGAATTCACGCACTCTGAGAAGCCCTTGCCGTGGAGATATCTAACACACAAAAACCCTATCAATCCCAATTCATTCCACATCCCATAACAGTAAAGAATTTTACATTACCACTTGCCGTGCAATTACAAATAGTCATAGCATTAAAGATTATGACTTTCAACGGATTAACACCTTAGATTCTGTTGAGATAAATTTCTCCATAAACACTAACATAAAAATAAAAAATGAAATTAATTTCCCATACACTAGAACTAGCTTTTGAAAAACCTTATTTATCTTAACTTTCATACGTTTCCTCTGATATAGTTGCATGGAAAACCTTATCAAAAGTGCCTTAATTCTTAATTTAGAATGTATCAAAATTAAACCCTTAAGTCAACGCAAGACAAGTTCAAGAAAAGAAAACACCAACTTCAAAACACCCTCACCTCATTCCTAAACGCCTGTCCAATCTGCGCAGCAGCAAAAGGCAGCTTGTTCCCATTGTAATAATACAAATCCTTAAAGTTCACGAAGATGCCCTGCGCAGTCTCAGGTCTCATGAACCCAGGGCTCAACCCAGAAGGGCCAATGGAAGTCTGAAACATCAAATTGAAAGGGTAAGGGTCAGAGAGCGCGTTCTTAGTCTCGGGAGCAACAATCCCATACTCCTTAATCTTCGCGCCAAGCTCCTCCCCAGAGAGATCATCCAACGTGGCAAGGACGTGCTTCAGCTCCGCAACCTTGTCAGAGGACAAGGCCAGGTCACGCTGAAGCTTCTCGTTGCAGAAATCCTTGAGCAAGTGATCGGCGCGGTAGCACGTGCCGGTCTTCTCGTCCTTCACCATGAGATCGGTGAACTTGTCCACGTGTCCCGAAGCCTTGAGAACAACTTCGGGAGTGACGCAGGGGCAATCCACCTCGAGCATGTTCTCTTCCAGAACGAAGTGCTGCCGCCAGAATGCGAGGACGTTCGATTTCACGGCGCAGCCGGGAGGACCGTAGTCGAAGAGGCCGGCGACGCCGCGGTAGATCTTGAACGACGGGATGTAGAACAGGCGCCGCTCCAGGGTGTTCACTACCGCCTGCCGGAACGCCTCGCGGGTGTCGGAACCGCCGATGAGGGAGCGCTCGATGGAGGTTTTCTCCAGCTTGAGAGCATTTAGGGCTTCGATGGCGGCGTCAATTTCCGGCTTCGGGGCGCCGGAGGCCTTCAGCGCGCGGACGGCGTTGCCTTGCGCATCGACGGCGGCTTGCTTGTCGGCGAGGGATTTGCGGAGGGAGTCATCGGTGGCGGCCATGGTGGAAGATGATAGAGAGAGAGGGAATGTGAAAGTGGGAGGAATTGGAAGTTGAAAAGATATTTTAGGTGAAGATATTGCTATGGCTATCGCTCTCACTCTCACTAAATGCTTAAGCATCCCATTTCGCAGGGACCAGAGAGAGTGTTGAGTGGAGAATAGCACACAATACAATAGGGTAATGCTTAGTTTCTCTTTTTGGGTCGAATGAGCCTGGGCCGGGTTGCGCTTGGAAGTCTATTAATGGAACATTGTTTTTGCAATTTCTTCTTGCACCTTCAGTATTTTTCTTCTTACGCCTTCACATATATGGAAACATTTTAAATTGTATAGTTCATACATTTATTTAGAATTATGTAATACATGATTTAAAAATATTTCTAAATTACATACTCTAAAATAATTTGAAAATTAATACTATTAAATTAGACGTAAAATTAAAATCATATTTCAAATTATACAATCCCAGATACTATATTTTTACATTACATAATCTCTTGAAAACATATTTTAGATTTAACTTAACTCAAAATAGATCTGAATTTCATTAGAAATGTATTTTAGATTTTGAAATGCAAAATATATTTTAAAGTTTTAACATCCAAAAATTTTAATAATGATAATTTAGAATTTTCTAATATCTTAATAAAATGTACGAAGAAACTATTGAGGAAGACCCATTTTTTGTTAGAATGTGAATTATAAGAGGAGTCAGAATAAAATACAACCTTGTGATTCTTAATGGGTCAAATCATGTCAGTCAATTGTGAAATAATAAATTCTAAATATTCTCCTTTTCTGATAGAAATGTATGTTCCTTTTCTTCGTTCTTCCATAGAAATTGATAAGTTCAGTTGATATTTGATATCGACAATACGGCAATTTAAAATTTTATTACAACTTGTGTTATTTAAAATTTTATTACAACATCCTATACAAATCCCTTGTAAATTACACTGATTCTACTTAACTGTTTGAAATATATTTTAGCGTAGTTGTTTGCTGTAATATATATAAAAAAACTTCGAGTTGGTCTAATTTTACAAAATGTCGGGAGATGATTGGTGTATGAATAAATTGGACTTAAATATTAATTTAAATAAATACAAAACTTAAAAGACATGTGATAAAATAAACATATTAACTTAAGTTCGAAGGTAATTGAATTTATTTCATAAAAGAAAGCATAGTTATTTTAGCTGGACTGCGCTCTGCCGGTGATTAAGGAGCATACAGAGACAAGCATTAAGCGCAAAAATGAATCTCAACATTGATATAGCAGCAACAATAAAAAATTTATAAATAAATGACTAAACCACCAAGCCACATTCATCTCATCAATAAAACACATACAGAACCACTTAAACATTGCAAATCCCAAGCGCAACTCGCACTTGAAATTATGAAATTCATTAATACAATCCTACTATGGCAAGCCACATTGGATCTATATTAATTTAGGGTAATACATATCCCATCAACTACCACATCAGTACTGTCATGCCCTATTCACCAGGTTGCTTGGTTGTCTCCTTGATCTCATCCCCAGTATCGTCCTGAATATTAAAGGCAATTCAAGTGAATAACTCGAAACGAATACAATCTCAAATAGATGAGAGAAAAGAGGCAACTCAAAAATACTCTATATATCTAACAAGCTATCAACGACAACAGAAAGCCGGTCAGTGCAATCTATATTTTAACTGTCATTATTTGAGTATGAGGATAACATTTAACTAGTCCATTAAGAAAAGCTTAAAGACCAACTACCACACTACTACATGACACCACCAGCCAACTCAAAAATATGCTTCAACGGAGAGGGTTCTTAGTATTTGGACTTCAACAACTAGAATAATATAAAACTAAACAAGTTTAAATTAGTCTTCAACTTTCCTATGCTGGATTCTTACAAATGAAAGGTTTATGTTGTTGGTGTCAGCTTATTAAAGAACCATATACCATGGATTGTTCCTTTACAATTTAACTTTGTCCAACCATCGACAGTAGAAAACAAAATTAATGGTTTACCCAACGAGCCCAGAAAAAATTCTACTCTAAAGTCTACAGTTAAATGCAAAAACAAGAAATATTTAGTACTGTACAGTACAAGAGAGAAAGAGATACCGTAATGTCTGATGTCCACAAAGTCAAATTGTCACGGAGAAGTTGCATGATCAATGTACTGTCTTTGTATGACTCTTCACCCAATGTGTCAAGCTCGGAAATTGCCTCATCAAATGCCTGCCATAGTAAGCATTTTCCCAGATCACCAAAAAGAAAGCATAACAGAGGAATGCAACCCGTGAAGGAAAAAAAATACATCACAGTATCCATACACGTCATAACATGAAATGGGACATAATACATTAATATTGTCAAACAAGAAAAAAGTAGATTCTAAGGAGTGAACATTATTGAAATCAGTATAACACTGGTATGTTCAGACCCTTAATAGAGCTAAATTCTAAGATCTTCGATAAAAAAATACGCGAGTGCATCTGATATTACATATTCTATGAATTACATCTGCTACGACTTTTGTCATAAGCATTTTTAACTTGCTCTGCTCAAAAAATTAATTTTCAAAGCAGAACATAGTGAGTGGACACAACAGATTCCATTAAAGCTCGATAAAGAGGAACTTGAGCACCAGCTGATAAAAAAAAAAAAAAAAAACAGACTAACCAACAAACAATCAGCAAAGACTGAGGTCCATACACTACAACTCAAGCAATTTATTAATTGATGAACAATTCAGACACTCCAGAAACAGCAAGGAATTGAAAAAACCATTAAAGGGCTTTAGATATACCTGCTTGGCAAGATTACAAGCACGATCTGGTGAGTTAAGGATTTCATAATAGAACACAGAAAAGTTGAGAGCAAGTCCAAGCCTAATAGGGTGGGTGGGGGCCAGATCAGCAAGAGCAATATCCTGCACCAAACAAACGCAAATTTTCAGTTCAGAAACTAGTAGCTAGTAATTAGTAACAACTATAATTCCATAAGATAAACAACAATGTAAATATACCTGAGCGGACTTGTAAGCAAGCAAAGTACTCTCTGCAGCATCTTTCCTCTCTGCCCCAGTCTTAAACTCAGCAAGGTACCTGTGGTAATCTCCCTTCATTTTGAGGTAAAAGACTTTACTCTCGGGAGTTGCAGCAGAAGGAATGAGGTTGGACTCGAGGAGGTTCAAAATCCCATCACAGATCTTGCTGAGTTCGGTCTCAATCTTTCCCCTGTACTCCTTTATAATAGCCACGTGGTCCTCATTGCCTCTGCTCTCCTCCTTCTGCTCAATAGAGGATATGATCCTCCACGAAGCCCTCCTCGCCCCAATCACGTTCTTGTATGCCACAGACAGAAGATTCCTCTCCTCCACAGTCAACTCCTCCACCTCCACAGTCTTCGCTACGTTCTCCATGAACTCAACCATCTCCTCGTATCGCTCAGCCTGCTCGGCCAACTTCGCCATGTAAACGTTTTCCTCCCGAGAAGAATCTGCCATTTCTCTGATTCACAAACCTCACCACTTAATCCTGCAATGCAAATTTCACTACATAGGATCACATCTTAGTTAAAAATAATTTATTCTAGATCTAAAATTAATTTAAGTTTTAACAATTTTGAATAGCTCCCCCTGAATAAACGAAATTACACTCAATTTTATAATTAATAATTTATGTTTAGAAAATAAAAAACACGAACTATCAGTATCACTATAACGCAGACACGCAGAACTATCCGCTTCTCAAATTAAACATTTCTTTTTTCGTCATACGGAGAGAAAATTGGACTACATTCAAATAAACACATAATATGCTAAAATAAAAAATCTAGGAGGCAAAATCGGAAATGAAAATAAGGAAAATTAGAAGTGAGTGGTGCGAGTGAAAACCTAGAAATAGAAGATGCAGATCTGGATGAATGAAACCTAGGAGAAACAAAATAGAGAAAAGAATACGCGGAATGGAAACCCTAAAAAGAGATGAAAGTGCGATGATGAGGTAAGAGAGAGTAGAGAACGAACCTGAAGGAAGAAAGGATGAAAATGAATAAAGCGAGAAAAAAATGCGAGAAATGAAGGCGTTGATATAGGAGAGGTCCAATGGAAAGGTGACACGTGGCGGGTGGCGGAGATTCCGTGAGAAGTGGGAAACATTGACCGGTGTTGGAGAATGTGAACTTGTAGTGTAGAGTGGGGTAAGTAGGGTAGTCTTTCTGGTTTCATATAAGAATTTTATAATTTTTTTTACTTTAAAACGAATTTCTACATTTTTATTTTTATAAGTTAATCATATAACTTTTATTAAGATTTTAATACCTATCTTAAATTTAAGATTTTGATTAAAATTTCTGCTATGAAATATTCTTATTTGAGGATTAAAGTGGCCCCAGGTAACATATTCCATGCTTTGTTTTTTAAGTCAACTTTTCATCTATCTTATGTGCTTTCACTGGACCCCAACAAGCCAGTAGTTACTGCTCATAAAACCGATGCAAATTTCTACACAAGTTGCCAATTATTATTTATTGTTATTATTATTTTGGATTCTGATTTTCCTAAACATTATAATTTAATATGTTTATTAGGGGGTGATCGTAGAGTAAAATGACGACAGTTATTATAAAATGAGTGAGGCAATTTGTATAAGAAAGAGAATATGTTTCTAGCTAAATTGATTTTCCAGTTGATTCTTCACTAAAAATTTTAGTGAATGAATAAGAACAAAAGTAAGAATTTTGCAGTAGACACTTTGTGATTCTCTCTATCTTTTTTTAACTTTTAATGATCGATTAGGTTGTAGGTGGGCTAACCTATATGTAGCGTTTATATAGGTTGAGAAAGAGAATCAAGTCAAAGTCAAATGTAAATAAATTGGTATGGTAGAAATATATGCAATGACTTTAAAGTTAAAGATATTTATTAAAATAAATATGTCAAAATAAGTAAGAAATAAAGATTGTGTTTTACAACTTTTTAAAGTTATTTCTCCTCACTTTTTTTTTCGTCAAATAGTCAATCATATTTCTCCTCACTATTTAAAATTGTTGTTTGATTGAATTAAGGGAAAAATATAATTGAATTATTTGAGGTGTAATGATTTAGTTTAATAGGGAAATAAACTTGTTGAAAAAATGGATTAAAAGGATGTGACTAGTAATATAGAAAGACTACTTTAAATTGAGCATAACGTTATGCTAAACATAATGATTGTTTCCATTCTATTGTGCGTAATGTTACAACTTATAAATTATTTTTAAATATGAATTTAAAATAATAAATATGTGGGGTAATATGTGAACCAATTGGTTGATGTGACTACACATTGTACCTAAGAACTTGTAAAGGGGTGTAGCATTGTGATTGTGACGCTCATAGAACTTTACTTCATTTTCACCATCACTTAAAAATATTGTCAAATTTTTTAGGTTTAGTTAAGGCTTTTCATAAATATACGGAAATGCTTTCCGATTATTTTAGTTTCTATTATGTTAATTGTTCAATTGTCATGTTTAAAAGCCATTAATTAAGTGGTTGAGCCTTCAATGGTCTAGGGTTCCTTAGATTTACTTTTTTGATAGGAGAAGTAGATGAAGCTGCTTGGTGAAGAGATGAAAGTAAACGTCCTTTATAAACAGTACAATAGAATGATAATATATGAAGAAAAATCACTGTGTGCATGGTGGTCCTCTCCTCTGTACATTGATAAGTATTTTAAAGCCTCAGAATTTCATTCGGCCTTAATCACACTTAATGCGGTAGGTCTTGATGCACTTTATTCGGCAGAACAAGCTTTAAACAGGAATATAAATATCTTACCCTTATTTCTTGTCTCATTTACTATTCTCCAATAGAAAAATAACTGACAGATTAAAAGTAATAGTAACATTTTATCTAGCATTTGACATTTTCTTATTGCTTTAGGGCTACTTTTCCACAGGAAAGGGAACACAATTACACAATTTTCTCCAAAAGGCAGAAGGTGATAAAGTAAGGCCAAACCCCACATCCAAAAAACTAGACCAAATATGTTTAGAACATATCAATCTTCAGCTAGCAGTGCCAAGCACATACTGAAAAAATCATTCATGGGCAACACGAATGACTTGCTTACCAACGTTCTTGCCATGGAAAAGTCCAACGAAAGCAGCTGGAGCACTTTCCAAGCCTTCATTCATATCTTCAATATACACAATCTTTCCCTGCTTGTAGTAATTTGAGACATCTTCTAAGAAACGCGGGTATAGATTCAAGTAATCACTTTGCAAAAAACCCTGCATTCTGATGCGCTTTGAAATGAGGTTGAATAAATTGTATATTCCTTTGGGTTTGGAAAGGCTTTGCTGAGATACCATCCCACAAACTGCAATTCTACCATGAATCCTCATGTTAAGGAGTGCAGCATCAAGCATGTCCCCACCCACATTGTCAAAGTAGATGTCAATGCCATGTGGAAAATACCTGTCATGTAAGCCAGGATAAATGATGTTTGGAATTTTGAATGGTCGAGAAGGATAAATAACCAGTGAGAAGTAGAAATAATTGAAACTTTGTTTCTGAAAAAAACTTCTAGAAAAAAAAAAAAAAAAAACATTTCGTTTCCATAGACAATTGCTAACAATGCAATTTTATGTTCCCGAGATTGTTACAAACCTTTGTAGAGCCGCATTCAAGTCTAATTCTTCTTTGTAGTTAAAAGCTTTATCGAATCCAAGCTTATTCTTTAGAAGGTCAACCTAATACAACAAATTCTATAAGAAAATTAACAAAGTACTAGGTTTAAGTGTCTGTGTGTGCATCCACGGGTCCAAATGTCAATACTTCATCTATTGTATACATGAAGGAACAACCAATTCAAGCATTCAGTTTTACTTTTGGCAATCATTAGTGAAGCTGACCTTTTCCTTTGATCCAGCACTTCCAACAACATAGCAACCGTGCAACTTAGCAAGTTGGCCTACAAGCTGACCAACCGCACCAGATGCTGCAGATACAAAAACATATTCTCCTTTGGTTGGGCTGCAAACCTCGAAAAATCCCGCATATGCAGTAAAACCTGGCATTCCTATAAAATTGAAAGAAAAAATGAATGGCTAATTAATTATCAAACTAGAGCAACAGTAGAAGAATGGAAAGTGATTTCACTTCCATAAGTAAGTCAAAAATGGGTAAACACAGAGCCTGAATATATAAAGGATTTGCAAGGTCATAACAACTGTGCCATGAAAGACATGATTGCATAAAATATAAACAAAGGAACTCTCTAATATTAGAGGATTCCTTCCCATCTCAGGAGACGAAAATAATAAGATCAAAATGGTGCAATTCTACTTTATCAATTAGTGACTATAATGTTCAAAAACAGAGTGAATCTATAGGCAGAGAAAAACTATCAACACTTTCAGCAAACTAAAATCCAAATCTAATGGCACTCGCTTATGAATCAGGGCGATGTTGGGCCAAAAATCCGGAAAAAAAGGAGGTTACACAGAGCCGTGTATTCTATTTTGTTATAATACATATAGGAGCCATACACTGATAAAGGAAATAAGCTAGTTATTTAGGCAAAGTGGAGTGAGGAGAGGGGAGGATCAATCTCGTTAGTTTTCGGGTTGTAGATTTGGCAAAAATGATTTTCCAAGTTCGTTCGTAGAGCTTAACGTATTTCTCTGTCTAATTCTTCCACTGTTTCTGCACTTTTTTCTAAGCAGTAATACTAACATTTTACTTTGGTCTATCATCCTTAAAACTACTGAACACAACACATGACTGTATATTTCAAAGAATAACACATTAAATTTGAGGACAAATAAACCGAGCACTGGTTTAGTGAATTAAAAGAATCCAACAAAAGTGGTGGATTTTTTTCTCAGTATAGCTGTGAAACAGGTTTCTGAACTTTATTCCTAAACAGATAGATAAAGAAAACAATAAAAAGTGTAAGAAATTACAAAAGAAGGAAACAAGGAAAGACCATGTGAGAATTGAAACTCATTGGTCAGAACTCAAACTAATACTTAGATTCCTAAAAGTCTCCACCGAAATGTGAGTTTTTTCACATTGGTACACTTCTCCTCAAGTAGAAACATATTTAATCATGAGTACAAAACTTTCAATATAAGATCCACTCTATACAAAAACATCTTTAGTTATGAGTACCAAACTTTCAATACAAGGTCCATTCTATATTGTACTCATCCAAGTCGGTCACCAAGACAAACTATCTCGGTCACAAAGACAAACCATCCACAAATCGAGAAGATTTGGTACCGAGTCATGAAACAACCCATTTAAGAGACGATGACACTACCCTCCAAATCAAAATCTAAAGACAATTAGCATTTAGGTTTTATTTCCTTGTATATTTCTCGTCTTACTCATTTCTACTTCTACTCAATTTAAGACTCATACTCACTTCAAATCCGAACCATCTTTCCTTCAAGTACGAATTCCTTTCACATTGGTGCACTTTTCCTCAACTAACAATGGTGACCTACATGTACCACTTTTACCACATTGGAAAGATTGTTCCAAGGTCCATTAATTGTCCCTAACCTAATTTAGGTAGCTCAAGTCAGAATGGAGTACTAACACTATACTCTTAAGTAGAAAGGAAAGATTTGCGCAATTAGCTATAGATAATAATGAACTCATAAATCACATGAGGAGCCACAAGAAAAGATACCAATACTAAACATGATTGACATTCGATACAATAAACTCGTAAATTTACAAGATATAAATCCAAATAGCAAACAAAACAAAGAAAGAAGCATGTGTCGGAAAGTCGATAGTAATAGTAATTGAGGGGAGTGACATTGACATACCAAGAAGACCGACATGGAAAGAGAGAGGAATGCGGTCATCAGGCTCAATTTTTCTGAGCTGCTCCGTTCTTTCGATGAGGCTATACTCTTCCCAGCCAGTGAACCCGGTGATATAATCACCAGGCTTGTAATTTGGATTATCAGAGTGTATAACTTTAGACACACCAAATCCTTCAAGCGCCTTCATCAAAATACACAGGAATCAGTTATTCACTGTATCACACACATGGCGTCATATTATAACATAATTAAAGTATGAGTGGTTTGAAACCTGGCCAGGGACAAAAGGAGGGATATAAGATCCGTGGAAATCACGCATGCGACCGCGCATGTAAGGATCGCAAGAGAGATAAAGGTTCTTCACGAGAATCGCGGCGGAGCCCTGTGGCGGAGGCTTGAGCTCAATGCTTGAAAGCTCGAGTTCCATATCTGTTTCTTTGGGAATATCATCTATGTAGCCTTTGAATGTAACCTTCTTGTTCTGCACTACTTCTTCTGCCATGATGGGAGCAGATCCAGTTCAAATGCGCTATGCAAGAGGAGGAGAGAACTACTACGAGTACTGGTTTTTCGGTCAAAGTTCAACAATGGAAAATGTTTATTTGAATCATGACACGTGCACTTAATGACCTCATCTACCCACTAGCTAGATTTGGGACTCGTGTCGCGCTGCCGCTTTCTTCTTCATTCTACCTAACACCCTCCACGCCGCTCACTTGACCTTCCCTAACCCCCCACTCTTGGTCAGTGGAATCATGTAAGAGCAGCAAAACTACACTTTTATCTAAAGACATTCTTTTCTAATCCATTATTATTAATTATTAACAATTAGATTCATATAGTTTTTTAATTTTCAATAAATTTGGGTTTATAATAAATACTTTTCTTATAAATATGTATTTCCACAATTTTTTTCTTTTAGTTTTTCGGGTAGCTACTTTTATTTTATTTGAGAAGATTGATATATTTTTTGTTTAATATTAAGAGATATTAACAAAGTATGTTGTCGATAGATATTTTCATTTGTATTTAAAAGTCATCTTATTGTCCTAATTCAGATTATTCATATCCGAATATTTATTTACAAAATGATGTCGCAATTTTAGATAAATTGTTTTATACATATAACTTCAATAAAAATCTTTACTTAAAAAAAATACACATACTAAAGTAACAACTGGAAAATAGGCCAGGTGAACAATGCATCCCCATCTACAATTTGAGATTAAGGTCATATAATACATTGGTAATTAATTAAAAATTATTTTAATGTAACGTAAATGTGATAATTAAAATTCAATAATTTTATTATACATATTAATTTATAATTACGTAATAATATAAAATAACTTACAGTATCAACATATTTTAATTAAATTATATAAGTACAAAAAAAAAATTAGTAACCATAGACATCAGGTATCTCTTATTCTATAGTTAATAATATAAAAAGAACTTACATTATCAATATATTTTAGTTAAATTAGATACATGTTAAAAAACTAGTAAACATAAGTTTGAGGTATCTCTTAATCAGAAATCAATGAATAATATGTTAATCAAATATAAATTAATTTAAAGAACTTATTATAAAAGTCACCAATCTTGTTACATATACATATTAATCAATCGTTTAATTACATAAAATCATTTATGGTCTGAGTATAATATGTAAAGTGAAAGTGTATATATTAAAGAAAAAGTAGATTTAGATTTTTCAGATAAATACAATGTAGGTACAGGTAATGCATACATTTGTTGGAGTAGGTCATCTCAGAAGTTTATCACAAGAAGAACGCAGTGGATTCGAAATATGCCACTTATTCCTACCAATTACAGTAATGCCAAGGATTTACTAGCCAATAAGAATGGTATGTAGGAATATTTTTTTTTTACATAATGCTAATGTGCATCTCAGGCAGCCGAGTCCATCCAACTTCAAAAATGAAAATCTTTCAACTATTTGAATTCAATGCCAACCACGTTTCATACAAAATTATAAAGGTGATGCCATCTTGGGACTTAGGTTGCTGGTTAAAACAAGCAACTTTCCAAGGTAAAAAGCATTCTCTCAACTAATTTTCTACAAAATAGATTATGCTTACAAATTTCAAAAGGATCCCAAAATTCAGCAACAGTACACTTACATGATAAAATCATTGAAAGAAATAATAAACTGGGAAAAAACAAAACCCAGAAACTTTTTCATTCTAGCAGATTCAAATAAGTGAATCATCACAATCCCAACCAGTACTGCCGGCACCTCGAAATATAGAGAAAGTTCATCAGTTTACGGCACACCCTATCTAAAAGAGAGCTTCAAGAACATCTAAGTGGGCTTTCGCATGTTACGTCCAGCACGAATCACTTCATCCACCACCAGTAACTGAGATACTATAACCGGCCTGTATAGCATGAAGAGACAAAAAGACATAACTACGCAATAGATGCTTACTTAAATTACTTATTGTTTTGGTAATGGATTTTTGTAAAAGGTTATACATCCTGATGGAGTTCAAGATTTGCATTGTTTAGTAACAGTTCTACTATCACTAAAATTGACAACAAAACTAGATCTAGGAAAACATGGATGATATTGTAAAACATCCTTTCTAATGATCCACATCCATAACCCTCACCCACCGCAGATGTAACAATAGCGGTGGAGAGAGAATAAATACAAGTATGGAGTTCTTCCATGCATTGCAAAGGATAGTTATCAATTCCTCTTTTCATTTCCCTTGAATTAAAATTTGTTTCCTCACTCACTCTCCACCATACCATTAGTAATGACACTATTCTAGTATTTACGCTTTCCTAGAACCAAACAACAAACTGATGGTGTCAACAGATCAAGATTCAATCATACCCTGAGTTTATGATTTGGCGTTTCACAGAGTAGTTGTCAAAAATACCCTCCATTGCAGGGTCTACAGGTTCACCTGTGTTCAGGCTCAACCCCACAATATTTCCTTTGTCATGCTCTCCCTGAAACACCATTCAGCAAGTACAATAATAATAATAATAATCACTTTCTATTTTATATGAGAATATCTAAAAAATCACATTAGGGAAAACAAGATAAGAGGAATAAGTTTAAGGAAAGTATACCGTGAGGGCAATAATCACATCTTGAGTGTCAAGCCCAGAGTTTTCAGCAAGTGTCTTAGGCACCACAAGAAGTGCATCGGCAAAAGCCTCAACACCAAGTTGTGCACGCTGTTTCAAGGTTATAAACATCAGTGTTGAAAATTGAAAAAGTAACTACAATTAAACAAGAAAAACACGGACGACCAGAGACACTCGTAATTACCCCTTCAACTGTTTTCTTAACTTCGTTCATCAGATGTTGTCTAGCAGCAACTTCAAATGCACCAGCACCCTGATCATGGGAAAGAAAACTCTCTTCAAGTCAATTACAATCACAAAAAATTGCAAAGAGTTCGATATTGGAGAATATATTAATTTTAGATTCGTTTTTTTGCATGTACCTAGCTTCCTTGTAGTTGTATCGATTTCTTTCCAACTATTAACTACTTGAAAAAAAGTGGATTCAACTAGAAGCTCAAAATTACTCAATCAACTATAGGTAGGAACAAATCAAGTTATTTAACCTAAATTTATGTAAAAGCATATTCTTTTTCTCCTAATTAGATTCATTCATCAACTCAACTCAAGCACACATTGGCAATAATGTGAGATCAAAGTTTCTGGTTTATTTTGTTAAAACATGCTGAAAGCACGTCCAATTCTACAGTAATCTTTCCACTTTAATCCAATAAATTATCTACAACACAGCAGCTGCTATGCTAGGTCCAGAATTTCTTCTATAGGGTAACTGCTTGGTCGAATTTGATTCATTATTTTCTGACAATCTAACACCTACCCAACCTCCTCAGAAATCAGACTAAGTGTTTTTCCTTTTGTACAAAAGCTAAACCAAACGTTGTGTGCATCTAGGGAACAATTGAAAATTCATTTGACTAAGGAAATTATCGCAAGGAAATGGAGTAAATCGATATGAATAGCATGAAAATGCATATTACAAAAGAAAAATGTACAATTAATGTATCAAAATAATTGATTGACATAAAAATGTCTTACTAAGACAACAGCTTCATCTTCAAGGGTATTCTTAACGGCCCTCAAACCATCACGTACAGCATCTTTAATCTGGGCTATAGTATGGTCATTAGGACCTGTTTCATCATGACAGAATTGCAAATCTTAAATCCATTACAGGCAATAAAATGACAGTTTGCTCGAAACTCAGAGCAGAAGTAATAAATAGTAAAGAAGGATCTGCTTAACAGACTCAGAATAGGTGCAAGGACAATTTACCTTTAATCAAGATCGTGCAGGAAAAAGGATTCTTAACATTTTCTACGAATGTATATTTCTCTTCACCAAGGACATGTTCATATACCAAACCTGCCCAACCCAGACATTCAGGAGTCAAATCATCTACCGAGTTTACTGCCTCTCCTCCACAGGCCAAAACCAATCTTTCCATGTTTCTTCTCTTTGCTCTCCGTAGGGCAATTATCTAGAAGACAGTAAAAAATAAACAGATGAAAAACAGGATAGGGTTTATCCAACTTACGTCATCTTATGAGACGAGTTTACTTCATGCTACATTAGCAACATGCAATTTGTGTCATGGGATATTTACATCACAAACATTATTATAATCAAAACATACAGACATCTTCAAGGATCACCCAATTGCTTTCGCTCATAAAAAAAAATTAACCTTTGAATTTTCATTTTTAGATCCTTTTGTGCACCATGCTCATTCAACTAGGGCAGGTCCTGATTCTTCACTGCATCAGTTTATATTTCTAGTATAAAATGTTTCTAGCAAAACCGACAGTCTTCAATAAAAACTATCTTAATAATCTAGCAAATTGATCAGACCACACTGTAGCACGGTCATTATTTATTGGTAAAACAGTGAATTTCAAAATATGTTCATAACTTTCTATGTATTTTAATTTGGAATTAAGACATTTCAAACTGGGTTTTTCTTCCTTCAACCAATAAAAGAAAATGACGCCTCTGCAGCTCATATAGTACAGACACTCAGTACTGGTCATTTTCAGCATATTTCTGCATCATTACCTAAACTGAAGAGTGAAACAAAATTTCCAAGAGTATTTATACATTATGTAGCCATCTTCCCAATACTTAAGTTTTAAAAAACCTGAATATAATGGTATGTTACTTACTCCTTCCCTAGCAAGGAGGTCAAGCGATGGAGGATCAATTCCCTTTTGGTTGATGACAACAAAATTGCTATCATTATCAGAGCAAACCTGCATACACACATATGAAGTTATATAGTCAAGAATTAAGATTGAGCTATTGATGAGAGATGGATCCAGAAGAAGGGGGGTTCCAACAGTAATCCAGAAACGTTTAGTATACCATTTTACACAAACATGAAATAACATTATTATGTTATTGGCAATATAGCAGACCAGATTAACATGTAAAAATCAATACATACAAGGAGCAAAACTTCTCTACCTTATTCTTCAGTTCAATGATTTTCCTAACTCTCTCATCAACCTGTCGTCTTTCAGCAGCAACCATAGCCTCTCTCTGTTCCGCATTTGAGTAGAAAAACCCCGAATTTACCTCACTGGAAGGAGAAAACACTGCCTTCGTTAGTCTTACAGACGTCAAGCATAGTTCAGATAGGCCAAACATCTGATAGTGAAAACCACACAATGTATAGACATCATTGACTTAAGTGATATAACTGTCGACAAAACAGTGCTTAGATAGTTGAAATTATTAATTATACCATTACAAATTTTGCATAGTTGAAATAAAAGAAACAGATTCCCCTTTAGTAATACATGTAAGCTTCGTTTATTTTAGGTAAAAACCAGTCTTTCTAGAAAGAGAAAACAGGCAATTCAGATTAAAATAAAAGACAATTGAAGTGACAGTACCTAATTTTCTTATATAGCAAATGAACACTTTATTTGTTTCAGGTAAACATAAAACAGGGTAAGACATAAAACCAACACGTAACATTTCATGTCATGTAAGCTTACTCATCTTATGTTTCAGGTTAACCAAGCCTTCCATGATAAAACAGAATAAACATAAAAACAACACTAAATGGTAAAATGTCAAGTCACGTGAGCTTACTGATTTTAATACACAACATAAACAACATTGTGTCTGAAGTAAAGACATACAACACCAAAATAGAGACTGACAACGTGTGATATTGGTAAACACTAAAAACAATACATAGCAATTAAACGATTCATACATTAATTTCAACAATATGTCTACCATTCATAATTTATCACAATATCGTACTTATCCCTTGAGAGATAAGTATGATAGTGTGATAAATTATGAATACCACTAACATGTTTGGATAACAAGTAAAAGGAATCAAATGACAGCCATTTAAAACACACAACACAAATTTGGAATATATTGACGAATATCAGGCTGATTACCTCTTCTCATATTCCAAAGATACATTACACGTCAAGATATAGCAATTCTCTGCCCGTCGCTTCATGTCAGGGTGCCTGGAACCATGATCAAGGACAAGACCCTCAACCTAGAAAATACAGAGGGATTACTGAGTGGGAGAAAGAACCACATAACCTAAAACATAAGGTGCATTACAATAATATAATTATAAGTGAAGACAATGGGGGTAAGTATGGTTGCTATTTGCGATATTGCTACTACAGAGCCCAGGTATTACAGCCTTGTTTATTCATCATTTATTTGAGTTCAATAATTTATAAATAACAGAAACACTCTGCTTTATTTTGTTTTTCATGATTTATTTATTTGAGTTCAAAATTTTATTTGAGTTCAGAAGCTCTATAATCAAAAGTTATAGTTAAATATGGTTGCTATTTGCGATATTGCTACTACACAGCCCAGGTATTATAGCAACTCAACCATCATCATCGTCAATGGAGGGTGGAGAGTGGGTGGTACAAGAAACTCATTCAATAACAAAGGTAATGGAACACAGATTTCCGCAACTCAACCATCATCATCGTCAATATGTACAATACGAAATTTTAAGAAAATTATCAAAATTTTATTTGTCTACTTTGTTTTTCATGATTTATTTGTTTTGAGTTCAAAATTTGATTTGAATTCAGAAGCTCTCTAATCAGAAGATAGTCCACTACAATTATGCTTCAGCTTTCTACAGAAGCTCTCTTCATAATTCTTCCTCCGGCTATTTCTCTCAAGAGCTATTAAACACAAGGCCACGATCCACTATCAATTTGTTACAGTTATGACTTACAGTAGCACATTGACCATGAATCATTTGGCCTATCTTAGTTAGCCAAGGAGATACGCAAAATATGAAGAATGTCGGCACAACTTAGGTAATAAGAGGATAAGCTGCCTAGAGTTTAAATTCAAATCTCATATTAAGATTCCAAAATTTCAGAAAGTTGTCTGAGGTATGTATTCAAGGATGAAGATGATGAAACTCATTCAATAATAACAAAGGCGAAGATGATGAAACTCATTCAATAACAAAGGTAATGGAACACAGGATTTCCGAAACCCAACCATCATCATCGTCAATATGTACAATACAAAATTTTAAGAAAATCATCAAAATTTTATTTGTCTACTTTGTTTATCATGATTTATTTGTTTGAGTTCAAAATTTGATTTGAATTCAGAAGCTCTCTAATCAGAAGATAGTCCACTACAATTATGCTTCAGCTTTCTACAGAAGCTCTCTTCATACCCTTCATCAACATGCT
>Ga0209489_103415_pt1 | contig 31035 bp, 10 predicted proteins | sample SiratrowhiteBW_FD_187527 | JGI IMG/M metagenome (GOLD analysis project Ga0209489, IMG submission 187527) | Root nodule microbial communities of legume samples collected from California, USA - Siratro white BW (SPAdes) (version 2) | ecosystem: Host-associated > Plants > Roots > Nodule | place...
CTAAATTTTATGACTATTTGTATATAAAAAATACTGGTTATGTGAATCTCTAAATACTCACATTCCAGAAAAGTAACAAGAAAGGATTCACTCAATTCAATTCATGTTAGAATTATGAATTCAATTTAAGGAAAAAAAACACATAATTCAATTCAATATGTGATTTCAGAAGTTTCATCAAACAAAATCAATTATACTTTGATAACATTGAAATTTGAATATTTAGAATCATAATAAACCAAAATTGTGAGACTCTAGAAAATAGTTTTAAAATAAAAATGTATTAGAATCTAAAATTGATCTTTAGATGTAAATAATATATATATATATATTGAAGAGAAATGTTTATATAAATAGGAAAATTAGTATTCAGGTTTCATTCTTATAAAAAACATTATTTCTCTAAAATTGTTTCTCTTTAGAGTTCTTTGTCTTCTCTGTAAATGTTTTATCTCATTTGTTATCAAATTGACGATTAGAGTCTGTCATCATACTCATGGCGGCGATTAGAGTAATACTTTCTAATCTAGATTGAGTAAATTAATTTTCTGTCCCTTTTTCCTCTGATTTTGTTTTCAAGTCCTTGTAGTCACCTAAGTCTACATTATGATTATATGTAGTGTTTCTATCATCAAGATTAGTCTTTGTTAATTTAGGATTATAGTGATGTGTTCTGATTATTGATCAGGATTCTGTGGTGCAGGTTAGACTATCTATGAGGTCTTTGAGAATTCAGGTAAGGAAAGCTAGTTTTATTTTTCAATAGAACCCTAGGTTATAAGACCTGGATGTGGGGATGACGTAGTCACCAGTTCCAAACACTCTTGCAGGAATTGATTATGAAATTTCATATATGTGTTTGATGATTTTGAAATGTTGTGAATTGATAACTGATTTTGAAAGTAATTATAGTATGAAATATTGTTTATTGATATGATGTGTGATCATGACATAGTATCTTCAAGAAAGGAGATACCTGTGTTGAGATTGTTTAGGATGTGCAATGTTTGTGAATTTGATCAATAAGGAGATATCTTGACTCTATTGATATATTAGAATCATACAGATGAAGATATTCAAGTAGTGAGAGTCGAAAGAGGTTCATATGATCATGATACGATGTGAAAAAGAACCTATTAGACCATATCATATGGATTAGCATATTCATATGATTATGCTACAGTGTGAAAAAGAACCAATTGGACTAGATCATATAAATTAACAAGTTCATATGACTTTGCTACAGTGTGGAAAAGAACCGATTGAACCTGATCATATGCATTAACCCTATCATATGAGTGTGATGTCTTAATGATAAAGTGATGTATGAGATGACTTATGAAAGTTTGGCTAGGATAGAAATTTAATTTATGATTATATATTTTAAAACTCTCTAGCTTACCATTCTTTTTGTGTGGTGTTTGGTTTGTTTTTAAACTTGCAATGATTGTGTATTACAAGTGAGTAGAGAGATTTGGCAAGTGGTTTGAATCCTCAATGAACTAATAGAAAAACTTTATTTTATTTATTTTGTGATCAAATGAATATATTTGTATTAAATCCTATGTGGAGAAGTATATTTTGAAATACCATGATGAATGTATGAAAAATCTATATTTAGGTCTATTATTGAATTTTTGTGTAATATAGTTCCTATGAAAATTATGGGATGTTAGAAAAATCTCAATCAATGAATTAGAAATCAAATCAAAGAATTGACATCAAAATTTAGAAATTCATGGAGAAAATGATTTAAAATAGTAAATTGAATTACATGACTAGAAAGTGAAGAGACTAAAAAAATTAATGAACAAATAGAACTTTGAAAATAAAAAGAACTAGAATTAAAGTGTTGAATCTGAAAGTACTTCAAATTGGAGATGAAAGATTGTAAAGAACTTAGAAAGTTAGAAAGAATTAAAAATTTTAAAGGTTCCAAAATCTCCAAAATCTAAAAACTAATTATTAACTAACTCTACAAGTTCCTATTTATAGTATACAATGTTACAAAAGTTATACAAGGCTCATGGATAAAAGTAAAATTCATTTAAAGACAATTCTAAACTTGTTGTATTTTCTAGTTCTGCATAGATTCGCTCAGCACATAGAGTCTTTGCTGAGCAAATTCTCATTTTATGATGCTTCTTGTCTAAAGTAAATGTGTTAAGTGCATGGTTCCTTCATTGAGCACACTACCAATTAATTATGTTATTTGAAAGTTGAAGATCCCCTACGTGGGTTGATATTGTGTTAAGTAGATTCTCATTTTATGAATCCCTCATCTCTAAAGAAAATGAGTTGAGTGCTATTTGAAAGTTAAAATTCAATTGTCATAAATTGAAATTTCTTTTGCTTAAATCTAAGTCTCTGTCTATCTATTCAAAGAAGATTAATCGATACATGAGAAAATATACACCACTAAGATCATTTCTAATTAATTCCTCTTTTATGACTCATTTACTAAAACTAAGTTAAGAATGAGTATTTGCACTAAGAAAATGGAAAACAATCCAATTTACTATGCTAAAAGTGTGAATAAATCATATTCATCAATATGATTTTTTTTTGTTATGTAACCTAAAATCTTTTATTCCTTTTTCTCTTTAGTTCTTAGTTTAATTTTATTTAAAGAACCTTTCTTTTGTTCATTACTCAACTTTTCATTCTCTCTTAGTGGTTCGACACATTCAATATCCATCAAGTTCACTTGAATTTCAAAGGTATTTTTCCTTTCAAGACTTTGTAAAAATAATAAATAATGTAGTTATCATGAAATTTAATTATATGTGATTATTTATTTTTTCTATAATTACTTCAAATTTATAAAATTATTATCTAATACTCTATTGAATATTTTTGCAAATTTATTCCTTAATATGATGTCAAAGAAAAGAAAACATATGCCACTTTTCATTGGATTCTTGATAATATCATGGTTTCTTAATATGATGATTCTATTGGATCAACTTCAACAACTTTTTCAGTTGGAGCACGATGTTGAGGCATTGCTCCCTTTCTTTTTTGCTCTTGTGGTTGTTGTGATTGTTAGCACCATAGCTAAGTATGTGATTTGATGAAGACAATAAAGAGTATAGCTTGATGGAGTGATAGACTACGCCAAGCATGGGTTGATTAGACGACCTGTTGGAGCCTACTGGACCAGATGTGATCAAGAGAAGATATGCTTGGGCCACTTGGAGTTGTTGTGGTTTCGGTCATAGGTCCCTAAGCTTGGGTAGATGTGTTTGTGAGCTTGGTACTCAAGCATTAGTGATATTGATCATCACTCTTGAAGAGGCTCAAGATTCATGTGTTTTAAAAAATGGTTTTATCAATATTAACATGGTTTTGAGAAAAATAACCTAAACTGATTTTTGCTGAAAAAGATTTTTCATTCCATTGAATTTTTAAAACAATCAATTGAATGTGACAGTTATTTCTATTACAACTGAAATCTTTGACTGAGTCAACTAACGGTCAATTCAATCAATTGAATGGTTTGTTTAATTAATTGAACTAGTGACAGCTAAGTTATTTTAAATCAGAATTAACTATAAAAAGGAATTGTCTCTATCATTTTCATAACTTTGAGATTTCTGAAATATACTTTTGAGAATTCCTAAGAGATCATAAGCGCCCTTTTTGTGCAAACTGTTTTCAAATTGATTTACACACAAGAAATCATAAAGATCGCGAGTCTTGGAGCACTACTTGAGTGAGGATCAACTGCTTTGGTTATGGACCAAAGCTAAGTCTTCCACACTTGATCTCAATCCATTTTGTGTATAGTGTGGTTGATTGACTTAAACTGTATTATGTTCTTAGTGTATTCAATTACTGGAGTGTAATTGGGCAGTGCAGTGGGTTTCTGTACTGGTGTAACACCAGCTGAAGGGTTCAGTGTGGTGGGTTTACTCCCGAGAGCAGTAGGTACTGCGAGGAGCAGTGTGTAACTTGTTGGGAGCAAGGGTGTAAAACTGATCTTGAATCATTTTAGTGGAAATCTTTGCTGGTTTGGCAAAGGACTGGACGTAGCTCTTATGGAAGGGTGAACCAGGTAAAAATTCTGTGTTCTTGCTTTTCTCCCTACTCTTCTTCATAGCTATTATTCAACTGCTGTTATCATTTCAATTAACTGGATTAAAATCAAATAATCTTGTTGATTGTAGAGTTCAGTAAAATGTTTGATTGAATCTGTAATACTTCCGCTGTATATATCTTCTGATAAATTTTGATTCAATCAATTATATTCTGAGCATCTGTTTATTAAATTGTTTATTGGACAGTCTAGAACTGTGCAGTTAATTGATTTTATAAAGATAATTCATTCTCATTCTTAAATCACTTTACAATTTTGCAAAACTTTTTAAAGTTCAATTCACCTGTCCTCTTGAACTCGGTCCAACCTATTTTTTCCAGTGATAGAGCTCTTCTTCCTTTAAAGTCTTCCTTCATTCTCCACATTTGGTGGACTTTTCTTGGGATGAAAGGTATTTCATCTTCATCATTTGTTTTATGGCTCATCAACTTTGAATACTTTGATGGTAGTGTTCCTCCTGTTTTGTGCTTTTAAGTGTAGGACTTCTCCTTCTTGAGTAGTTTATCTTGTTGAAGCTCTAACTAGTTGACCTTAAAGATATCAATGAGTTTTTCTAGAGATAGACTGTTCAGATTCTTTGACATATACGTCACCAATGCATGTGGTCTCTATTGTCTAACAAAAGCTATACAGTATTTTGTCAATATGACCATAATTTTAGTAATATTTCTCTTAAAAAATTAAGCTCATTCAACATGGTCTGAAATTTGTTAAACATATTTTGCATGTTTTCATTCTCTTTCATATAACAAGTTTGTACTGAAGTTTATTTTTATTACATTTTACTTAAGTGGAATTGTCATAAACTACTATTAGAGTGCTTCACATACCCTTTGCTCCCTTGAATACATGAACTTTGGAGTATTATTATCTAGATAGAACTCATATAACAGTGCTTCTCACCTTAGATAGTGTAATGAACACTTGTTTTATACTAAGTTCTCAATCTGAGATACGTCCAGTTATCTTTAAAGAAACTCTTGAAAGGTTCCATTGTAATTTGAATATTACACAAGATTTTCACTACCACTTCTAACTTGTTCAACACAAAGTGACTCCTTATCACTACAAGAAAAAAACTATTTAGAGACCAATTTTTAGCTATTAAATAAAATGGTTGTTAATTGTGACCAAAATAATCACCAAATTAGGTTTTGGTTGCTAAATAACTATAAAATAAAAGTAATGATTGAATTTAGTTGCCAATTAAGTCTAGATAATTGGTATCTAGCATTAGCTACCAAAATTTAAGTCACTTATACCATTAGATTCTAAATTGGTATCTAATTAAGTTAGAGACTAATTAAGGTTTAAGTGGCTAAAACCTTGGTAGCTAATGTTAGATACCAATTATCTTAACGTAATTGGTCACTAAATTCAATCATTATTTTTATTTTGTAATTATTAGCAACAAAAGCCTAATTTCGTGATTATTTTGATCACAATTAATAACTATTTTATTTTATAGCTAAAAATTGGTCTCTAAATAATTTTTTTCTTATAGTGTGTGTAAATAAAATTTCTCTCTAATAATACCTTTCTTTTGCTTTCATATCTAATTTCAATATTTACTTAAAAGTTGTGAAAACTTTGTTGTGTCATAATCTTCCTTAAAATAAAGACATAGGTGTATTGTTATGTCATTGTCTACTTCAAAATAGGTGAGTCAATTATGCATGTATCAAATGGTCAAATATATTAAAAATATTTTTTCTCTTAATATGTTTTGTAATGTGCTCAAAATACATATAATCTATTAGATATGTGAAAATTTACTATGTAAGGTGAAAATAAGTTAAAATTAATTCGTTATTATACTTTATTTTGATTTATATTTTAACCTTATCGTTTATTATTTTATACATATGGTGATTGTTTTGAATGTTTTTATTTACAAGTTCATTATTTTTTTTCAAAGATAATGAATTATTGAGCTTGTATCCTATTCCAATGTACGTTGTTTTCTTTCACTGGTTTAACATTTTATTTACATAGAACTATGAATGACAAATTAGCTTACTTTTTTCAATAATAACACAATATCAAATGTTTTTTATCTCTTTAAAAAAAGAGTAAATATACAAAGTATTTATAATTTTTTTTAAATGCATGAAATCTTTTAAATGCTTTAATCTTTTAAAATATTATCATTTCATATTTAATAAATCCTTTAAAATTAAAATTACAAAATCATTATTAAAAAAGTATTTTGATATTTTAATTGAATACAATCCTTTTACTTTCACCTTTTTGTTTCTCTCTTCTTCGGTGATTTTTTACTTCAATGTTAGGAACTTTAGTTTCTTCTTTCTTATTCTTCATAAACTTTTGTCATATTTAGAACATGTTTGGATAAATAAATAATTTATAGTAGAAAGATAAGAAGAAATTGTTTGAACAAACTTCTTTCTCGAACTTCTAAAAAATAAAAATTAGAAGAAAAAATAAATAAGTTTATCAGTTAGAATTAGATTATGCATAGTTTAAAAAAAATAAGAATTTTTAAAAAATTATATAAAATAAGTCTCATCGTTCTCCTTAACTTCCAAGGGAACTTCAAAACCTTTAAAATATAATTTCTTTAAAACCTGCATTTTATATGTTTTATTAAATATTTTGTAATATAACTTTTTGTCAATGTTCAAGAAAATATTATAGCCTCTTAAAAATTTTAAAAACTGTCTTAGGAAACTTATTAAGAAACTAAAAGAGAAAAGTTTTTTATTGGGACATGAACGAATGAACTTCCCTATAATTTTGAATACATTTTCATATAATTTTCTTTTATAAAATGTTCTCTCTTTATTTTTTTTTTAATTAATACACTTATTATACTTTTTAGCAAGTCTCTTTAAACAAATATAAAATCTTGACCAGGCCACATGACACTAGAATATCCCAAATTAAAAAAAAAATTAATATTATTTTCTTCTGCTTGGCTTGATTAATCTTTATTATTATATATTCAATTTTCCTCACCATTTTCTTGAATGTTGTGACTATCTTGGGAAGTATCAAATACTTATATAAAATAAAAATGGGTTTTCAAATCAAAGGACACATGGAATAAATGTAAAGGAACAAGTTTTCCATTAGTAAAAGTATAAACCCTTTAATGGAAGATTTGCATCTGTAAAAAATCTCTGTTGTGGAACTCATTCAGTGCCCACTTACCACTTATATCAACATTTCTAAATTTCAATACTTCTAAAAATGTTTAGTGGTGTATTGTGGGATTCTATTCATTTATTTATAATTTTTTATGCAATGCAATTAAGTATTTATTGAATCAATTATTAACATTCTTCTAATTTTTTATTATGAAATTTGATACAGTAACTTAATAGAATTATAAGAGTCTCATGTGTAGTTTCGCAAAGTGAATGCAAGTTTTTAATACATGAACTTCTTTGCTTAAATTGCATGTTATCAAGGTAAGTGATCAATCACTATTAAGTTGAAGTTTTTGCTCTTTGAGAAAAGATACAAGTCACCACCGAACTTGATGTTTTGTGTGTTGTGTTGACAAAATAATATAAAAATAATAATTTTAATTAGTGGAGTATATATTTTATGATAGTTTCTTTATATAGTCTTTTTAACATATTAACATAATATCGCAATTATGTTTTGATGAATTTTCTTCAAAAATGAAGTTATTACTAAATAGAAATTATGCAATTACATAATTATGGTGGATAATTGTTGCCACTACAGACATCAAAATCCATAAGAAAATCTATTGTTATATGTTTATCGTTTTCTCGAGGTTCATTAAAAGTAATATTGAATGGAATATAGAAAAGATAAAGCTCAACCTTCCATGAAATTGTTAAAATATTGAACAAATAGATATTTTTTTAAAAGGTTGAAGAATAAATTATTTATATAAAGTAAATGGAAGAGGTCATTTTTGAAAAAAGAATTGAAAGAGAATTTATAGTGATCAAAGTAAGTTATATAAGTTATAAAAAATGTGTGGAAGTTGCCAAAAAAAAAAGTTAAATGTAGTCTATAAATAAGAATTGAATCTAATATTTTGGAGATACAAAGATGAGAAAAAGTAACTATTTCTGTCTCTAAGTCTTTGATTGAATTTCATAATAAATTTTTATTTAATTTAAATTTCAAATTTAAGCATAGTTTCTAGTATTTAAATTTATCTTTCTTGTCGATAATTTATTTTTACGACATTGTTTTAGTTTATGAAAATTTTCTTTAATATAAAGTTGTAAAACCCAAATGTATACATTCTGTTTTTATGTTTTTTTTCAAATAAATAATGTTATTGCTTTCACAAAAGAAAGTTAATCAAATTATGTCATGAACATGTTCTTTGAAATAGATAGTAACCTTTGTAAATTTGAGTTTTAAGACTAATAATTTGAAATAGAGAGTTATGTAGGTCAATCTATAGACTTTACTAAGCTCATGAAATTGCTGACTTATGATGTAAGTGCTTATGATATTCCATATTTATATTCTCCAAATGCAGTTTTTGTTTTTTTTTTTTTTTGGCAGATACACCACCTACCAAGAAGGAAGCCTTTTTTTCTTCTGGGTTGGATTCACAAACAGATTTATATCTGACTTTTGCTTCCTCCACTGCTATAATTACTACCTACACCCTATTCTAGCAAAAGGACGAAAGTAGTCTTAAGTTATAATTTAATCTTCAAGTTTAATTCTTCTCCCACCCCATTCTACGTTTCTCTCTTCTTGATTGCATCTCTCCTCCTAAACCACTTATTGCACGTAATCTCATTTTTTTATCTTCTGATTACTTAATTAGTAACATTTATAGATTATACAATTAGAAAATGAGAGGTGTATACTTTTATAATGCCCAAGATTGATTATTCTTTATTTATATATATATATATATATAATTATAAAAACTTTTAGAAGGTTTATGGAATAAGTATTTCAAAATTATGTCTGATTAGACGAAATAAACTACGAAAGATAAAATATTATTTTAAAAATTATGGGAGTGCAGCTAATAATTATGAGGGCGCAGGAAGCGAAAATCTTTATATCCTCGCAATGCTGATTTTGTGCTGCAAAAGGAAAGCCTTTTTACTTCTTGGTTGGATTCAGAGAATGATAAACAAGGCAGGCAGATCACCAATCAAGGACGCCTTCTTCCTGCACCTCCGTACTTTTTATCTGCACTTCCATAGATTTTGCAAACTAATCGTTGTACTTTTCACAAAGAAAAATTATTAAACCCTACACTTTTTTATTTTGAATTATATAATTCAAAATTAAAAAATTATATTTTCATTATATAATTTAAAAAAAATATATAATCTAAATTATATAATCTAAAATATTAAAAAAATATATTTACATGATCAGAATACAAAAATTATATTCTAAATTATACAATTTAAAATTTAAAAATAAATAAATAAATTTTGAATTATATAATTAAGAATAAAAAGATTGTAAAATCTAAAACATAAAATATATTACGTATTATATAATCCAGAAACAATATTTTCAGAATTTTGAAAAATAAGAGAGTAAGGAAAAACTCATGGAGATATATATGATACTTTGTAACATTAAAAAAAATGTTATTAAAACATACAAAATATTACTAATATGATGTTGTAATATTTTATTAAAAGTTACTTGTATTACTAATAATTTTTATCTTAATATTTTTACACATTAATAGAAATATTTACAAAAAATATTATTAAAAGCTTGTAGTAACTTTTTTAGTAGAAAAGCTACAATTTCAAAATAATGTTAAAATTTTATAGTAACATTTTTCAATAGAAAAATAATATTATAAAAGTTTTACTATTGTTACTAACATAAATATTTAGCAATATTCCAAAAATGTTACTAAAAAAAGTTTTAGTAATACTTTTTTAAGAAAAATAATATTATATTTTAGTAATACTTTTTTAAGAAAAATAATATTATATTTTGCAACATTCAACGACTATTACTGAATTGTTTGTTTCAAAATAAAATAAAACATGTTTTTATTTGATAAATTACATAAATAATCTTTCTTTTAATAAATTAAAATTAAGTCTGTGAATACTGATTTTCATCCTAACCCAAACCAGACATAAAAAACCTAATTTTTTCTAAGTAACAAATTAAATGTAAATTAAAGTTAAAAAAGGTTTAAAAAAGAGCATAAGGAGTATTTTGATGTAATATAACTATGTTCCTCGTTATGAAGTAGCATGAGAACATTAACAGTAGTTAACCATCCAAACTTAACTACAATCATAATATAATATAAATACTCAAGTACAATAATTACTACTTACTTCTACATCAAGTACAAAGAATCAGAATGAATATAAATTTGAACGTAAACAATAAACAAATTTAAGCCTATAACAAATTTAAGTCTATGAGTTTCAAATCAGTAAAAAAAAAAAAAAAAAAAAAAAAAAAGCATGATTTTTGGATTTTGGTTCAGATGATATCATAAAAGTTTTCTAGTACATACACATGATCTTTGACTCAACTTCTAAGTTTCGTTTAAATGCATCTAACTTCACTTCAATGGTTTCTTATATTCTATTGGCATTCATTTACTCTTTAGAGTTTTTATGCACATAATTAGAACACTTACAAGATCAAAAGCCATTACTTTTCACCAGTGATATAGCAAACGTGGATACAAACACCATGAACACATATTATATAACCGCCCATAAATTGTAATAAAATGAGAAATAAAATTAAATGGAGTAAATTGAACATAAAAATACTAGAGACGTCACTACTACATATCACATAAAAGATGTTAGTAAATCAAATAAAAAACCTAATAAATAAATAAAATATTACTAATATAGTTTAGGAATATTTTATCAAATATTAAGTATATTCTATAATATGCTCATGTATCAATAGAAATATTTATAAAAATATTATTGACTATTTTTAGAAATATTTATTTAATAAAAAAATAATAATTTAAAAATATTATTCATTTTTTAATAATATTTTTTTAATAAAAGAGTAACACTATAAAAGTGTTACTGAAAATTTTTGGTAATTTCTTTAATAAAGAGACAATATTTTAAAATTATTACTAAAAATATTTAGTAATACTTTTTCAATAAAAATAATATTATAAAAAATATCGTTAATATAAATATTTTATAATATTTTAACAAATGTTACTAAATTATGAAATTGTTTAATAGAGAAATGTTTAAATTGTTTAGATTCCTAAGTTCAATTTTTACATTCTATATTTTTTTTTCTTTAGCAAATAAACAAAATAAACGATAAAAAAATGTTTAAGATTTTATTGGACAAACTTGAGTTTTGATCGTGTATCATTTTTTTTTTCTTTTGACGGGATGGTATATATAAGCTTTGTTTATGTTTTAATTATTAATTAACATTTAAATTAAAACAAACTTGATTAGTTATACAATACCATTCAAAATGAAATATAATATAAGTTTTATTAATAAAAAAATGAAATTTTATGATATAATAGGATATTAGTTAAAAGAAAATCGTTATAATAAAAACATGGTGATAATTTTGTAAATAAATAAACACATATTAAATTGGTTAAAGGATAATCGATATAATAGAAGTCATTCTATATCGATTGCTAGAAACAACCAATGTAGAAAATAACTCAGGAAAATCCTACAATACTTTTTTCTTAAAAAAAAAAAATCAATGATACACGTCATTAATTATCTCGATTGCTGCTCCAACTGATATAATAGAATGACTTTTTACATTGATTGTGAGCTACAACCGATGTAGAAAGTGGTGTTGCATGCTCTAAATAAAAAATATATTTTGGGATTAACTTATTACATCAGTTGTTTTACATGCCATATATAACCTATTACATCGGTTATTTTAGAAACCGATGTAATATGTGTATTTTTTAACCTTATAATTTCATTGCATTTGCTATTCGTCTTTTCCGCCGAGTCTTTTGTTTGCATTGAGTCTTTGTTGCTTCGTTGACTCTCTACTGCTTGTTCTCATTGTTTTCACCCATATTTGGTTCCTTCGTTGGTAGTCTTTGTACTTTTCCTATGTTTTTCATTTTTGATGCGTGTGGTTTATTTAACTTGTTTTAACGTTGCAAGTTATTAAGGGTGCCGTAGGAATGACTTTAATTGATGCGTGAGCCTATCTCCACCATGAATGTCTCTTGATTCCATCTCTACCCCTCGTTGCTTCTCTTTGTAACAGGTTGACAGTTTTGTAAAATTGATTAAAAATAGTTAGAAATTTTTTCTATCCAATTTTTTTGGTAATAACTTTTTTTAGTATATATTGGATAGTAGAGTCCTTACATTGTATAAATTTATCATAGATTTTGAGTTGTTAAAATTTTATGACGAAAAAACTTTAAATGGTCATAACTTTTAATAGAAAGCTTAGATTAAGACACATTAAAATTGAAAGTTATTTGAAATGAGGTAACGAATGTGATGGCCAACCTTCAATAGGGGTTGGGGGTTTCCCAATTTCTAAAATTTCATTATTTACTATTACTCTTTTATTTTTCTAGGTTTTTTGAGGTATTTTTTATATTTTTTTCCTCTTACTTCACATACGTATACTTAACAAAATATTTTTAAAAATTTTGTAGTGTTTTCTTGTATTAATTATAGATTTATCAAACCATTACATTTTACATTTTCTTTTCAAAAATAATATACATATTACATCTGTTGTAAGTTGGAACCAATGTAATATGTGTCGTTTTTGCTCTTTTTAAATATATTTTTTACATCGCTTGTGTTTATAGCTAATGTAATATGAGTATATTTTACATCGGTTGAAGAACTAATGTAAAAAGTCATGGACCTTTTACATTGTTCGCATCAACATCAGTTGTGAAACCTATGTAGAAAGTCTCCCTGAATCGATGTAGAATTCTATTTTTCTACTGGTGCCTGTGAAGAAACACAGAGATCTTGCTAAAATAATTAGGAATATATTGTTTGGAATATATGTCAGAACAAAATTGTTTGAATGTTGAATATTCCTATCATTTGGAATACATTTTCTTTCAACTCAGTACACCTATTTACTGAAATCATAAGCTCAGATTTTGGAAGGAAAGCTCGCAAACTTTGCGTATCGGATTTCAAAAAGAGATAATTGTGTACTTGTATGATACATGAACAATTCTATTCTAGCCAAAGAGATGAATTGGTTGTCTTTCAGCCAGAACTTTACTTGCCTTTCCTTATTTGCCTTTGTTTCTTTTAAACTCATCTTCATGTCTCTTCGGTGTCTTTTCGTTCATCCCTTCTGTCCACTATTTGGTCTTTATTCATTTGTAAACTATTGATTAAGGCATTATGACCATTAATTATTAGTTGAAGTAAATTACATTCATCCCATGCACTTCAATTCTCACTTTGATGGTCACTAAGGTTGCCAAGTAAGCCCTCCAGTAAGTCTCAAGTCTTCAACTATACTTATGGACGAAATAGGTCATGAAGACTTCATTATTCTTGTCAGTTCATAAGAAATTACTATTATATTCACTTATCATTAATGTCTAAAATATGAACATTCCGTTCTATTCTCAGTAAAAAAAAAACAAAAATGTTCTTACTCAAGAATAATGTCTGAACTTAAGGTAAGTCAAGTTCAATAACACAAAACTCAATCCTTATAGACTCATAATATTCCATTAAATGATTATAACTTCTACAAGTTCACCAAGCTATTTTATGTTTCAAAAACATTAAAAGTAAAAAATTTGAATCTCATCATAATATCTCAATATAAATTTAATATTAAAATAATTATTATTAGGTTGTTTTTAAAAATTTGGTTACATAGGTGAGTCATTATGTTATGTTTGTTTATTAGTATTAATATTGCATGTAAGCTTATTTTAATGATATCATAGAAAACAACTTTTTGAAAATATAATTATTTTTCTTTTTAAAAAAGTTAAAATTATGTATGAAAATAAAATTCTTAAAACTACTTTTTTGAGTAGGAATATGTTTTCATTAAGAAATTCATTATACTTTTATTTTATTACTTTATTTTTCGTAACCACCAATGTCTAATATGTCTACATAAGTTATAATGTTAAAAAAATATTTTAACTTAAAATACTATCTTTCCAAACTAACAAAGGGTTACTAACGAAAGAGATAGTGTTTTTTTTAGAATAGAAAAATTGAAATGAATAATTATTCTATTTTTAAAATAATTAAGAGTAATAAAGTGGATCTTGATTCATGAATTATCTTGCTAGTTTGACTGGATTGATATTTTCAATCTGTTAACCCATCCTGCCTAACTTGTCAAAATACTTGGGCCATGGAGTAAGAAGGGTTGGAATGTCAATTTGTTTTTTTTAATTAAAAATTAAAACAAGAAATAATTTAAAGAATTAATATTTTTTGTACGTACTCGGTAGTAAGGTCAGATTCACCCGAATCTACTACGGCTCAGTCCACTATTAATTACCACACTGTTAATTACCAATCAATAGCATTTATTTTGATTCATTCTAATAATTCGTGATTCTTAACATATAGAAATCATTATAGGAAAATATATGGTCTTTAATGATAGGGTCTTATAAAAGGGAGCTATCTCACTAAGGGAGGACGATCTATTTCATTACACTCTTACTCATATACTCACTCTTTTTACACTCTTACTAACTTGAGCTTCGGAGAGTCTTTTACAGGTGGACCCCAATTCGGTTCTGCTTGGCTACTGACGACAACACCTCGGGAGACGCCTTGGAGATGCCTTCTACTCGGGTCGGGGTTCAACATTGGCTGCTTGGCTACCGACAACACCTCGGGAGATGCCTTCTACTCGGGTCGGGTAAGAACATTTGGCCCCCACCGTGGGGCCAGGTAAACTTTTCCTACCCCACATGACAACATTATTATTCTAAAGAATCATCATAATCCCTCTATCTCAATTCTACAATATCAAATTATATTATATTACTTTATTAAGGGACATAAAACATAATGAGTATTGACAAGAATGAAAATTTTAGAATGGTGCATTATTAACATTTCATATAAGGGTCTACTAATATTATATTACAATTGGTGATCAATTGATCATGGGTTCAAACCAAGCATGACCTCTCTACGTTAAGGTACGACTACATACAATAAAGGGACTCAAATTGCATGTTAATTATATATTTAGACACTAAACTTATATTTTCATGTGATTTAGATGAAAATACAATTGAAAGAAATATTTTCATATTAATTTTATATTTTGTAAATATATTTCTATCAAAGAAAAAAATAATCATCCATCTAATTCTTTAATCATAAGCTTAATATTATTTAAGCTTCATAGTAGAACTTTTGTTTGTAAACCTTTTTCAAATTATGTTTAAGAAAAATAGATGGTAAATAAAATAAGAATATTTACCAAAATTTAGACATAAAAGGTTTTAAAATATTCACAATGTTAGTTACTTGAATTTAACACTTACCATGTGCGTAAGTAATATTATTTTGATGATTAAAAAATAGGATTAGAACGTGTTGGTCCTATTACTTAAATTACTTAATATGATTTTTATTCATATAAAATATCATCAAATTATAATATATTTTGTAGTCTGTTAAAAAATTCAACAATTATATTTTCAAACAAATGTGTTAACCCTTGCAAACATTATTGAAGGTTATTTTGGTTCAATCATTAATTGATTAATTATATAATTTATTGCATGTATGTAGACTCAAATTATTATAGATATACTTTGCTTATGTATGATTAATTATTTATGGGTACAAGTATATAATTTGTCAATCACCCATGTATTATTGTAAAATGCTATTGCTCCTGATGGTATAATTGTCATTTTACTGTTTCACAACTATGTGTAGATCATTTTCAAAACATATAAAATTTTCCTATTTGCTTTGTCTTGGAACTAGCTAGTATTTTTCCAATAGATAATTCTACTGAGGTAGATACATAAGCAAACCATATGCTTTAAAGTGTGATGGTAAAATAAAAAAGAAAAAAAATATTTGCCAATAATTGGGCATGAAATGATAAAAATATTTACTATATTAATTGATTGACATAGTTTTTAGAGCATAATTTCTATATTAATTGCTTGATGATATTTTTCAGAATATAATTTCTATATTAACTACTTGATGATATTTTTCAGAGCATTAGGCATAACTTATATATTAATTGCTTGATGATATTTTTGAGAGCATAACTTTTATATGAATTGAATTGAATGATGATATTTTTGAGAGCATAACTTCTATATTAATTGCTTGATGATATTCTTAGCATAACTTCCATATTAATTGTTTGATGATATTCTTAAGAGATAACTTCTATATTAATTGCTTGATAATATTTTTCAAAGCACAACTTTTATGTGATATTTTTTAGAGCATAACTTCTATATGAATTGCTTGATGATATTTTTGACAATAACTTCTAATTTTCTATTGAAAAAATAGTTAAAATATTTGACAATGGTATTATCAAGTTTTGTTGAAACCATGTGTTGCATCATATTATTTGATCATTATAATTATTAAAATGATAATTATTTTTCATGAGTTGTTATTTTGTAAAGTAGCACTTTGAAAATAAATTTAAGCTACATTCAATTCATAATCTTTGAAAACATACAATTCAAAAAAAAAAAAGTCAATATGATCCTGTTAGTGATTTTGATCCAATTTGTTGAATCCAAATTAGGAACGCATGAAAACAAGAACTATTTACATGATTTGATGTTTCACATCATTTGACATCCCTTTGATTTTGATATATTGAATTTTTCTAATCGGTATTGTTCAAACTACAATAAATATCAAGGTGATCATAGCGTCCAAAACAACACTCATGCGACTATAATCGGACAAGCGATGTCATTCTATATATTATTTTGATTTTTCACACATAGAAGAACTATTATTGTTACTGGAAACAAAATGTGGTAGTGTAAAAGTACATGTCTAAGAAAGTTATGGCAAGGAAAGACTTGGTATTTAAATGTGTCCATTCGTGACCCACCTCTCTTTCCTGGGAACTTACCTGGTGTACAAGTTCACGATTTACAGTCATTGTTATAGTAAATAATATTGTTCATGAAGAGAAATACGTGAGTCAACAACAAAATGTATCAACCAGGTCATACCCCGACTCCTTAATCGGGGTTCACAGGTGTGCACAAGAGGTTAAGTAGATTTGTTAACAACCCTTGGGGCGAACACGAAACCCCAAACATTGAGAGTTTGGTACCTCCTAGTTGAGACAGATACATCTTACAATGCACTTATCGGCCGTTGAATACTTAGTAAGCTCAGTGTCATTGTTTCTATGCCGCACATGGCTATAAAGTTCTGCGCTAAGGGTGGCACAATTATGACGAGGAAAGTCGATCCAAAAGCAACTCAAGAATATTATGCTCAAAGTCGGAAAGTAACCAATACTTAAAGGGAAAGATCACAATCCCAAGGTCAATTTCGAAGATAATCATATCACTTTTGGCAACCACATAGTTTTGGTCTCACATTTGACGATCCCATGGTCCAGGTTTCACTCAATTCCTCAAGCTTTTTTCATTGATCTTCAATGATACTTGAAATGCGGGCACAATACCAAAAAAGGCTAAGTCCAAAATCAGATTGGGTTAACGTCCAAGCGACGTACCCGAAAACAACTAAGCAAGACGCTTAAGTTGAAAACAAGTCAGACACAATACCTAAAAGACTAAGTCAAAGCTTAAGTCCAAATTCATATCGGGTTAACGTTAAAACAACATACTCGAAAGTCGGACGCAACGCCAACAAAGGCTAAGTCCAAAATCAGATCGAGTTAACGTCCAAACGACTTACCCAAAAACAACTAAGCCAACACTTAAGTTGCAAACAAGTCAAACACGACTCCTAGAAGGCTAGGCAAAGACCTAAAGCCTAAATTCAACTTGGGAACTGAACAAACGTTCGAGTTCACATAACTGAGTATGATTTACATTAGACTAAGCAGACGCTTAAGTATTCAACTCGGAAACCGAACAAACGTTCGAGTTCACATAACCAAATATGATTTACATTAGACTAAGCAAACGCTTAAGTCAAAAACTCAGAAACCGAACAAACGTTTGACTTCACATAACCGAGTAGGATATACATTAGACTAAGCAAACGCTTAAGTCAAAAGCTCGGGAACTGAACAAACGTTCTAGTTCACATAACCGAGTATAAATTACATTAGACTAAGCAAACGCTTAAGTCAAAAGCTCGAGAACCCAACAAACATTCGAGTTCACATAGCCGAGTAATGTTCGAGTTCACATAGCCGAGTAATGTTTGAGTTCACATAGCCGAGTAATGCTCGAGTTCACATAATCGAGTATGATTTACATTAGACTAAGCAAACGCTTAAGTCAAAAGCTCGGGAACCGAACAAACGTTCGAGTTCACAGAACCGAGTATGATATACGCAAATGCTTAAGTCAAAAGCTCGGGAACCGAACAAACATTCGAGTTCACATAGCCGAGTAACGTTTGAGTTCATATACCCAAGTAACGTTCGAGTTCACATATGCATTAGACTAAGCAAACTCTTAAGTCAAAAGTTCGGGAACCGAACAAATATAGTCGAGTATAATATGCATTAACGCTTAGCTCGAGAGATGAACAAACGTCCGCCCACTCAAAACAGAGTATAAACATCAAACAAACGCTTAACTCGGGAGACGAACAAATGTCCACTCCAAACCCGAGTCTTGAATCCATGTTCTGCAAAGACTTGAAAACTTCAAAAGACATACAACATGGAAGGTCTTGAAAGCTCCAAAAAAATGTCTTATCCAAACGGAATGACAAACCGTGACGAACTTGCTCAGTTCATCCCACGGGAGGTTGAAGACTTACGGTGCACCTGTTAGAATCACGAACTTGGGGGGCTTATGTACCTACCCGGTAATAAGGTCAGATTCAACCACAGCTCAGCTCACTATTAATTACGAGTTAATATTGTTTATTATGATTAATTATGATTTATTCTGGTTAATTCTAATTGACCCCAATCGGTTACAGAATAGTAATTCGTGATTCTAAATAGACAAAATCATTACGAGTAAATATACCGCTTTAAATGACAAGGTCCTCTAAATATGACCTAGGTCTACAGGGAGTATTATTTATTATCTATCTCATATTCTCTTACTCATATACTAAAAAAAACACATTTTTGTATTCTTACTGACTTGAGCGTCGGAGAGTCTTTTGCAGGTGGACCCCCATTCGGTTTAACGTCTTCAACACGGTTGCCGTTAATATCCTATTTGGTTTGACGTCTTCAACTCGGTTGCCGTCAATACCACCGCGAACGATTTCCTCTTAGGTCGGGTAAAAACAACATACAACCTGAAAAAAAAAAAAAAGTGTGGGCTAAAAGTATAAATTAAAATTAATATATTTATATCACTCTTTCATATAATTAAAATAAATAATAAACATTTTTTATGTTTTGCAGTTCTCTTCTCGGTCTCTCTAGTCTCACATTTGAAATCTCCTCTCTCTTTCTTATTATTCTTGTCTTTCTCATAATTGTTGGTTAGCCCCCGTATGTCATTACTCTTCATTTCCCTTTCTCGTCTCACTTCCTGTTGTAGGTGATGATTTCTGTGGATTAGGAGACTAAAATTTGTGGGATTATTGGTAGAGCTAAAACAAGATTATAAGAATTTGGAAAACGTAAGAGGGAGATACTGTTTTATTACGTGCTTTCTATCTGTCATACAACCAAAGCATAAAGAAAGAAAAATAGAATAGACATAGGTATTAATCCCCTCATTCGAGTCCTGGGGCCTAGACTCCCTACCCACCGTATACCCTCCTTCCTTTTTCTTCCCTGCAACCTCTATTTCAAGGAGGCATGGGACCCCACTTCATTCATGTGCCTCATTCTGTTACAACGGAATTCCACGTGGTAGTCATTGGTCCATTTTGGTGCTTCCCGTGTGCGATGTCCACGTACTGCATGCTGCACATGGGTTCTCTCCTCTTGGGCCTCCTCTTGGGCCTCATTCATATTTGGGTCTTCCCACTCGTGGTCCATATCATCATCTTTTCCCTCCACAATGACCTTGTCCTCAAGGTCAGAGGCCGGAAATTCCTTGAGCAAATCTGTCCAGGATACCCACGTAGCATCTTCCCTGGGTAGGCCCACCCATTCAACAAGGACTTGTAGTGTGCGATTTCCTTCTGTATCCGTAGATCGACGATCAATAATAGCGACTGGATATAAACTTGGTGTAGGTAACGTTGCTGGCATTGTCGGAACAGTTGTCGGAGGCTCCCCTTGATAAGCCTTAAGTAAGGACACATGAAAGACGGGATGGATGCTTGAGTTGTCTGGTAACTTTAAACGATACGCCATGACTCCCACTTTTTGCAAAATCTGATATGGACCAAAATAGCGTTTGGCCAACTTAAAATTTAGTCTTTTTGCTAGTGATTGTTGTCGGTATTTATGCAGTTTAAGCAATACCCATTCTCCCACTGCGAACTCTACATCCCGACGATGTCGATCACAATGCTTCTTCATCTTCTTCTGTGTTTGTTTCAATTGATACCTGAGTTCTTGATCCAATGCTGCCCGGGCACAAAAGCTCATCAACTTCTGTAATGGCCGATGAGCCGGGCACATACCCCGGAGTGGCTTGTGGTGAGAACCCATATAAAGCCTCGAATGGTGTCATAGCAATAGCTGTGTGAAAAGAAGTGTTGTAACTGAATTCAGCCCATAGCAGATGGGTGACCCATTTATGAGGTTCCCCGTGAGAGTATGCTCGTAGATATTGTTCCAAGCATCGATTAACCACTTCAGTTTGGCCATCGCTCTGCGGGTGGTAGGCAGAACTATAATGCAGTTGTGTTCTACTAAATTTAAAAAGTTGGCACCAAAACTTACTCAAAAATAGTGGATCACGATCAGAAACAATGAAGATAGGGAACCCATGGAGTTTCACCACTGCTGATATGAATTCCTGAGCAACTATTTTAGCTGTAAAACCCGGTTTAAGTGGCATGAAGTGAGCAAACTTGCTAAAACGGTCCACGACTACGCAGATGGCAGTATGACCTTCAGACCTGGGTAACTGCGTGATGAAGTCCATGGAGGTGTTCTGCCATGGTTGGGTTGGAAGGGATAATGGCTGAAGTAACCCTTGCAGCTTGCCCGTGGCATACTTTGTAGTCTGACAAACTTCACAATTTTTAATATGGTTGGCTACATCCTGCTTCATGCGAGGCCAGAAAAATAAAGTGCTTAAAGCAGCATATGTCTTTAACACCCCTCCATACCCGGCTTTAGGGACATCATGAAACTCCCTAAGAAGCTGGTTTCGAATCTCCCCCTTAGTTGGTACCCAAACGCGACCATTACATAGAATCATACCATCACGTATTGAAAATGTTGAGTCCAGCTCCCCATTGGCCCATTGTTGGTGTAACTCTTGCATTTCCGGAAGAGATTGATTAAGCTAAAAAATTTTAGCAATGAGAGGTGATTGTAAAGTGGAGTAAGTTTGTAGGGTGACCTCTGTAGTTAACTCTTCCCGCCGAGATAAGGCATCAGCCACTTGATTTAACTTGCCTGGTCTGAACACTATCTCATAATCGAACCCAAGAAGCTTGGCCATATAAAATTGTTGCTCCGGGGTGAGAACCACCTGTGTCATCAAGTCTCGTCGGATACTCTTATGGTCTGTCTTGATGCAAAATTTGTTGCCTAAAATGTAATGACGCCACTTCATCACTGCTTTTGTAATGGCGTACAACTCCCTTATATAGGCTGATGCGGCTATCATTTTAGGACTTAATTTACGGCTGAAATAAGCCACTGGTCGTCCTTCTTGGGACAAAACAGCTCCTATGCCAGTGCCAGAGGCATCCGTCTCTACCACAAATTTTTTTGAAAAATTAGGTACGGAGAGGACCGGGGTGTTCATCATCAATTGTTTAAGTTTCTCGAAGGCTGAATTTGTTTCGGGGTTCCATTGGAAAGCATTTTTCTTGAGTAATTCAGTCAGAGGAAAAGCTATTTGAGCATAACCGCTAACAAATTTCCGATAATAGCCTGTGAGTCCCAAAAATCCACGGAGCTGTTTCACATTAGTGGGGGTTGGCCAGGCACTAATAGCTTCGATCTTTGTTGGATCGACTCTCACCCCCTCACCACTAATGATATGACCTAGGTATTCCAATGTCTGTTGGAGGAACATGCATTTAGACCTCTTAGCAAACAATTGGTTGTTGTGCAGCAAGGTTAGAGTGAGGTCTAGATGGTGCAAGTGATCCTTTTTGGTTTGGCTATAAACGAGGATATCATCAAAGAAAACTGCAACAAATTGCCGCAAATAAGGTCGGAAAAGTTTGTTCATGGTGGCCTGAAAAGTTGCGGGGGCATTTGCAAGACCAAACGGCATAACTACAAATTCGTAGTGACCCAAATGTGTTCGAAAGGCTATTTTATGGATGTCACCTCTTGCCATTCGAATCTGGTGATATCCGGATCGAAGGTCAAGCTTGGAAAAATACCTGGCACCGTTCAAGTCATTCATGATTTCATCTATTGTCGGAATGGGAAACTTATCCTTCACGATTATAGCATTTAATGCCCGGTAATCTACACAAAATCGCCATGTGTCATCTTTTTTTCGCACCAGTAAAACAGGACTCGAAAACGCACTGTGAGAGTCTTTAATAATGCCATCCTGCAACATCTCCTCCACTAGTCTTTCAATCTCCCCCTTCTGATAGTGAGGGTAGCGGTATGGCCTCACATTGACCGGTTTTGCTCCGTTTTCTAAGTGAATTCTATGGTCAATGGTCCTATAGGGTGGTAGACCTTCGGGCTCAGCAAACACAGCCTCATGTTTTTGTAGAAGTTGTTGTAGCTCCTTGTCACTATATGCTATCAACCCATTTTTGTTTTCGAAATTGTTCACCTGTAAGTGGTATATGCATGATATTGCCTCAGCAACCACCATTTTTTTAGCGCCCCACGACTCAGCAGATCAGAGTGGAGGGCCCCAGCCCCACGTAATTCCACCATTTGCTGATTTCTTTCAAATTTCATCGTCAAGTCTTGGTAGTTTAGAGTAATATTCCCAAGAGTTGCCAACCATTGAACCCCAAGGACCATGTCCGTCCCATTCATTTCTAATTCAAAAAATTCTGCTAGAAATTCGTGCCCCTGTATTTGAATGGGCACCTCTGTATACTTAATGTTGCATTCTGGAGAACTCTCACTCCCCACCACCACTTGAAAAGTTGGAATTTCTATGACCTTCAAATTTAATCCTGCTGCAAACGAGGATTTGATGAAATTATGGGTACTTCCCCCATCAATTAATATCATCACTGGTTTCCCTTTGCATGTCCCTGACACTCGGAGCGTGCGTGGGTGATACACCCCTGTCATGGCATTGAAACTGATTTCGGGTGTTGCTATTACGGGCACCTCTTCCAACGGAGGCTCCTCCTCTAACTGATCTCCCGCTCTCCTCAACTCGTCCCACTCTTCTTCCCCAATCAACAATAGACAAGAAACCTTGCACCGGTGGCCTGGAGAGTACTTCTCATCACAGTGATAACAGAGTCCTCGCTCACGACGACTCCTGATTTCTTGGGTTGAAAGTCTACGATAAGGGGTTTTGTTGCTACTCCCTATACTCGTTGTGGCCGAAGTATTGGAAGCTGGGTGGTTAGGGGCACTTGGGCTTGGTACCGTTGTGTTATTGGCACTGTGGTTGGACGTCCAGGCATTCTGGTTAGGATGGTGGTAGCGAGTTTGCCCTGTTGAATTGTTGGTTGCCTTCCCCACTGAACTCCCCGTGCTTCGATTTTCTGGGGGCCTTCCTAGTTGTTGCATATATAATTGCTTTTGCTCATAGATCTTGGCCATAGACACAGCGCTTGCGTAAGTCACTGGTTGAGCTAGCAACATGTCATACTTCAAGTGATCGTTCAGCCCTGCGATGAAGAATGAAACCAACCATTGTTCCATTAGTCCCGTTACCTGATTTGATAGCTCTTCAAACTGTGACTGATACTCTCCTACCGATGTCGTCTGTTTGAGTTCTTTCAGTGCAGTTCTAGGATCATGGTATAGGTTGGCCCCAAACCGTAACCTCAGTCCTTGTAAAAATTGTTCCCACGTTTGTTGCACCCTGTTGTTCACTATCCATCGATACCACGAGTAAGCAGCCCCATGAAAGTGGAACGAGACTGTGCGAATTCGTTGATCTTCCGCCAGTGGGTATAGTTCAAAATATTGTTGCGTTTTAAAAATCCACTCCTCAACCCAGTCACCATCGAACATAGGAATATCTACTCGCACTCCTATAGGTCCTCGGTAGCGACTCTCCTCAGGATTATGGTAATGCCCTTCTTGATTTGAGCTCTCTCTATTAGCCAAAAGCTCCCTAACCATGTCAGTCAAAGCAGCAATCTGGCCCCGCAGCTCAATGTGTACCCCCTTGAGCTCATTGATAGCATCTGCATTTTCCTTTGTGGTAGTTTCCATTTGTGACATATGAGTTCCTTCAGCCATGGGGAGTTTCTACTCTCAATGAAAGCACCAAAAATGGTAGAGCTAAAACAAGATTATAAGAATTTGGAAAACGTAAGAGGGAGATACTGTTTTATTACGTGCTTTCTATCTGTCATACAACCAAAGCATAAAGAAAGAAAAACAGAATAGACATAGGTATTAATCCCCTCATTCGAGTCCTGGGGCCTAGACTCCCTACCCACCGTATACCCTCCTTCCTTTTTCTTCCCTGCAACCTCTATTTCATGGAGGCATGGGACCCCACTTCATTCATGTGCCTCATTCTGTTACAACGGAATTCCACGTGGTAGTCATTGGTCCATTTTGGTGCTTCCCGTGTGCAATGTCCACGTACTGCATGCTGCACATGGGTTCTCTCCTCTTGGGCCTCCTCTTGGGCCTCATTCATATTTGGGTCTTCCCACTCGTGGTCCATATCAATTATTATCTTCTTAGATGAGTGAAGATCGAAGAGAAATCACACTTGTCTAAAAATCAAATGACTAACTTGTTTTTTATTTTTATTTTTCTATGCAATATTTTTATAGTCATAGAATAAAAGAACAAACCACATTTATAAAAGTGTTTCTTAAAGGAAAGACAATATCTAAAACATGTTGTCTTAAATTATGAACAAAAAAAGTTGTTTGAATATTGACAAAAATTGTAGCTTATTGTATCAATTTAAAGCAATGATTTTGAAAAAAGAAAAACACGTGTGGTTTGTAAGAGAAAAAATTGTTTTTTTTTAACCATGTCTACGACTGCATATTCTATTGTTGAAAAATTGTTGCAAATTATTTAAAACTAAGACCACAATTAATTAACTTTAGACAACACTTTTTAGTAATTGTTTAAAGTAAAAAATGGTGTAATGTCGAGATTTTATGAATTATGTTAGTATGTAAGCATTGAAAATCATATTTACTTAAGTGTACTTAGATAGTCCAAAATCATATATATATGTTTTACAAAATCATTATAATTTATCATTAGAAGATAATCATATAATCTATAAGAAATTATTAATTTATCTACTAATTATTATATATGAATTCAGATTTCGTAAGTAAAATTATCTTTTATGTACATATATTTACATGTTGATTTAAATTTGTATATAAATAAACACTACTTTTCTTTATGTAAGTCAAAATTTAGAAAATGTTGGCATGAGAATTGATAACGGATTTTCAGTAAGTGTACTGAGTCCTCAAGTAATATAGTAAGTAAGAAGAGTATTGTATCCACAAGGAACGAAATTTGATTGAAAACTAAATATGTATGTGAGCAAGAACAAGTAATAATAATGATTTTGTTTGGAAAATTTAAAGAACGTAACAATAAAGCAATTAATAATAAAAGTGATAAAAGCAATAGTAATAAAGGCCTTGGGATTGAATAGTAATACTCTCCTTCGTGTACACTCTTAACCTTAATTCAATATTATTACTTCCAATTACCAATCTATACAAATAAAAGCCTTTTCAACCTGATTCCTCTAGCATTGAATTTCGTAAACCAAATTACCTAGCTTCTATCTCTAGTTACTAGAATAATTTAATCAGCATTAAGATTAGTTGTTATAAACAATCACCGCACTATAATCCATCCCTAAACTTATACATACAATGCATTTACGTTTAGTTCTGATTTCGAAAAGTCAAAAAGTGCTTTCCAGTCACAATAAGAAATCTAAAATAAATCAAAGTAGGAATGAAACGTAAAATAGAGGGAAGAGAATTTACATCCAATCCCAAGAGTAAGAGACTTAGCTACGCATGGTAGCCATGAAATTACAAAAGAAAAAGAAAAGAAGAGATCTTGATCACAACGGCTGCTCCCAAGTCTCCAAAGAGTGCTAGATGATGGATGATGATTGATACGTTTGACCTATCCTCTCTTTTATAACTTTCGCCCCTTGAATTAGGTCAAAGTGTGGCCGTTATTTCGTAAGTCACGCCTTTAGTAACATTTACATTGACCTATCCTCTCTTTTATAACTTTCGCCCCTTGAATTAGGTCAAAGTGCGGCCGTTATTTCGTAAGTCACGCCTTTAGTAACATTGACATTGACCTATCCTCTCTTTTATAACTTTCGCCCCTTGAATTAGGTCAAAGTGCGGCCGTTATTTCATAAGTCACACCTTTAGTAACATTGACATCTCTAATTTAGGTTTTCGCACATGATGGACTTTAAGTGAGTTTTAGCCCAGGTTGTGTGTTTAGCTTAAGCGAAAAGTCACTTCGATTCCAGCGTCTCTAATCTCTCTCCCTTTAGATTTAACCTAATTCTCAATAAAATTTTCTCTTTCCACAATAAAACGCATTAAATAGAAAAAATCAATAATAAATAAAATCTCTAATTGAAACAGAATCAATAACAAAATCTCTAATTAGAACAAATTTAAATAATAAAATAAACAATAAACGAAAACAAAATCTCTAATTAAACATAATTGAATAACAAAATCATATCAAATCAAACTAATAATTAATACGAAATAAAATCAAGACTTAATTAAATTAATAACAGAATCAACTAAATTAATAACAAAATCAACTCAATTAATAATAAAATCAACACAAAATATTGCATAAAATCATTAATAATTAACGCTTATCAAGAATATTTTTTTAAGGATTTTGCATGGAGCTAATTATAGTTACATCATTGAGTAAGGTAAATGATTAGTTATGTATGGAGATTACATATTGATTTAGGAAAATATTATATTAAACAAAGTTAATAAAGTAAAACTTCAACTCTTGTATGTCGTTATCCTAATTTGTAACTTTGTTCTTCTTTTTCAAGTCAAAATCTTTGATATTCTTCATCATGTTTTAATTTTTTATGTTGTCTGTCGTGTCCTAATCTTTGTTGTTTTTCCTCATGTCACAATGGTCGTTCTTTAATTCCTTCTTCATTCCGATTTTGGTCACTTGTATTTATATTAGATTCCTTATTCTTAGAGAGATTTTAAAATTCCTTTTCTTTATAAAGTTTCTTTGCCTTTGTTGTAGTCACGGTTTGAAGCATTTCCCATTCCCTTTAATTTTATAATACGTTTGAAAACTCTAGGTTTGTTTCTCCCAATCCCATGTAGATAGATGGAATCCATCACACTCTATGTTATGTAAAAGATATTTAGCTTTATATTTTATTTAAGTTTAATTAAACATTACAAATCTAAAGTGTGTAATCTAACAAAATCTTCATTTGTAGCTAATGCAAGAAGTTGAAGAAGTGAAGACATCATGTCGTTCATAATCTTAAGGAGATTGTGAAAACAAATTTGTTTTAACCCAATTTTTAATATGTTTATGAAAATGCGTTATCCATTTAGTTTGGCTTGTGCCTTGTCATGCATTTTCTTCCTTTTCTCCACTATTGAATATGTTGAATATGGTGGTTTTCTTTCTGACGTGAATCTGTGTAGCTTGAACTTTTGATTTGGTAAGAGTGGACCATAAGTCCAGGTCTACAAGACACAGACCTGTCAATGCAAGTAAAAATCATATGATGTAATAGGTATGACCTTTGTTTTGTTTGTGAAAGAATGAGAGTGGATAAATAAATTGGATGAGAGAAAACGAGATATCCAAGAAAGAGAGAAGAGGTGAAGAAGATTCTGACTATCTTATTTTTTTATATGTAAACCTTAAACAACAGACAAAGAACTCAAAAGGTCCACGTACTTTTTCCTTTTTGTTTTTGTGTTTATCTAACATTTAACATCAACATATTTCATTCTAACATCTAACATCCAAAATATTTCAGTCTCTCAATAATTTACAAATTCTTTCATCGTAAACCATAACTTAAAAAAAATATTTCTACATGATAACCCAGTAAACATATAACTCTCACAATTTAAAATATGCATGTAAACTACAAATGTTGCAAATAAATTCGACCATGCATACAATAAACGAACAACTTGTGGACTACAAATAAAAAATATGTTGCACTGTACCATAAAACTAAAATAGTACAGAATTAATTACTTAAAATAATCAAAACTCTATCAAAATAATATTTTAATCCAACAATTAAAGATCGAACAGACATCATAATAGCAATCAAAGAATCAGAAAATGTTATTAACCTTAGGAACCAAATGCCAAACCAAAAAACTAAAAAAAAAAAAAAAAAAAAAAAAAACTCATCCATAACCTCAGTTGTTAGGCAAGGACCACTACCATAGTATCCAAAAATGATGTCAGGAAATCTCACAAACATTCAACTAATCATAAACTTTGTGTATTAGTGTCAGTGTTGACGTCATGTGAATAAATTTCAATACATAAGTGAAATTTTCACTGCAATAATATTTCTTTTAAAAATTATTACTTAAATAACACATATTCAACTTTATTTTTCAAATTAAATTATTTATTATATATGACTAGAATTCTATTTCTCAGGCAGAATTCTCAATTTAAAATTTACAATTTTGAAGTTTTTATGCAATTAAAATTTTAGTTTCTGAGATCAGAACTTTAGTTTCTGAAAATCGAATTATGAAAGGTTCTTTTTATTCTTTTAAGTTTTATATTTTTTTTGTTTTAAAGTATAAAATCTTTTAATTTGTGTGTGACTTTTTTATTTGAAAAATCCAAAAATATATAAAAATATTATAAATATTTATTGTAGAATATAAAAAATTAATTTTTTAAAAATTAAATTTTGACTATATAAATAATGTTTTAAAAAATTTAATTAAAAATGGTGAGAATAAATTTAAAATTAGTTGTGAGATAAAAAAATTAAACTATCTAAATATTTAATTTAATTTAAAGATAATAAGAGTATTTAAATTTTGTGAATGGTTATCCTTATTGATAAATTTAAAATTTAAAATCAAGTTGAGAATGTTAAAAAAAATTAGGCAGTGTAATTTATAGATTTAAAAATAGGTAAATTTTTTGTTTAATAAAACATGAATGAAAATACAATTAAAATTTAGAAGGATTTATTATTTATTTTTAATTTATATGAGAAAAAGAGATAAATAAAAAAATATGTAAGAAAAAAATCATTTATTTTCATTAAATTTATTATATTATTATAATATTGGCATTAGAATTATAAATTATATGGAAGAAAATCATTAAATTTATATGGAAGAAAAATATACTGATTGGGTATAAACTTCAAAATTACAAAGTTTTTATATTAACAAAAATAATATAATAAATTTAATGAAAATAAATAATTTTTTTCTTACATACTTTTTTTTTATTTATCTCCTTCTTTTATATAAATTAAAAATAAATAATAAATCTTTCCAAATTTTTAATTGTATTTTTCTTCATATTTTTATTAAACAAAACTATTTTTCCTATTTTTAAATCTATAAATTACAATGCCTAATTTTTTTTTAACATTTCTAACTTTATTTCAAATTTTTTAATTTATCAATAAGGATAACCATTTACAAAATTTTAATATTTTTATTATCTTTAAATTGAATTAAATATTTAGATAGTTTAATTTTTTTATCTCACAACTAATTAAATTTTTAAAATATTATTTATATATTCAAAATTTGATTTCTAAAAAATTAATTTTTCATATTCTATAATAAATATTTATAATATTTTTATATATTTTCAAAATTTTCAAATAAAAAAGTTACACACGAACTATAATTCTAATTATGTAATTATAAAATTTGAATTGAGAATTCCGATTCTGAAAAATAGAATTCTAATTATATAAAGTAAATGATATTAATTTAAAAAATAAAATTGAATAAGTTTATTTAATAAATAATTAAAAAATAAAATTGAATAAGTTTATTTAATAAATAATTATTTAAAATAGTATTATTATGGTAAAAATTTCACCAAAATATTTTCCATCCCAGAAAATGATGTCAAAATCCAATAATATCCACATAAAACAAAAATATCCCATCACTGCTACGACATGCTTTACCGTGAACCAATGCAACGACTTGAAAAAAAATACGACATTATAACTAAAATAAAGGCAATTAAAAACTTTAAAAATATTCTAACAAATTAAATATTTTTTAACCTTATTTTTATCAGCACTCTTTTCCACATATACTAATGCATCCACATTAAATTCTAGCGGTTATCTTTCTTCTTCTACTGGTCTTTCTTGAATAATAATGATTATTAATATTAATATTATCAACAAAATTACAAACAAGCAAAACGCAAAGCCCAAACTCAAATCCCAAACATTGTACTGGAAGCACAGAGTGAAGGAATGAGGTGGTCTGAATGCAAGAAGTAGGGTATTAATTTGAGGTTTCCCTCTCAATGATCTTCACAGGAAAACCACCTTCCATCTGGGAGGTGAGGAAGGAAAT
>Ga0209489_103416_pt1 | contig 31029 bp, 15 predicted proteins | sample SiratrowhiteBW_FD_187527 | JGI IMG/M metagenome (GOLD analysis project Ga0209489, IMG submission 187527) | Root nodule microbial communities of legume samples collected from California, USA - Siratro white BW (SPAdes) (version 2) | ecosystem: Host-associated > Plants > Roots > Nodule | place...
AGATACACAATAAATATATATATATATATATATATATATATATATATATAGTCAATAGAAAATAATACAATACATTATATGGTCTATTTATAAATTTCTGAATGTTACACTTTTGTTTTTTATGACATGTTGTTTGAATAAAATTTATATCTTAAAGACAAAGTATTACCATGTTTTATGTTTTGTTATTTTCAGTACTTGATTAAAATCATAAGTGTCGGACTTTATTTTTTTAATAATATTTTTCAATCACCATACTTAATTTATCAATTACTGAAATATTGATTGCCTAGTTACATTGAACCAATTTTATGACCAAAGGTTTCAAATTAGATTGCATTTTTTGAATTCTATTTAAAATTATTTAACAATTGGTTGCATATTTTGTTGTAATGATAAGTATAATTTAATCATACTTAAAACCTTTAATCATAACTCTCTTGAATTGTAATCAATAATAAATCATCTCTTTTAATTAAGATTTATCTAGTTGGGTTTATTTACACTTTAATTATATTTTTTTTGCTAATATTATATATTTAATGTAATAGACAATCTAACAGTTATACTCATTAGATATTCTAGTAGTTACATGGAGTAGACGGATATAAAATATGAAACTGTGATCAAGCAAAAGTCCAAGTTGCTTATATAAATTGAAATAAAAAATAAGATTTGAGTGAATGAACTAAAGAATAAAATATGCAATATCTTAAAAACAGATTTGGAAGCAAGTATTCTGCAAAGATACGAATAGACATAATTTGTGATTAACTTGGAAAAAAATTCTAAAAATTATGAAAATTTAAAAATGGAGAAATTGTGAATAAAATCTTAAACAGAATATAATTCTGAAATCTGTGGAGCAATTACACCTATGAAAAGATATCATGTTTCACAAGGAAAGGAAAGCTCCACTTGGTAAAATAGAGCATAACAAAAGTCTTAGTTTTCTTATTTTTCTTTGTTGTAATGTTTCTATTTTGCCTTCATATGGAAGGTTAAAGTCTTTTAAGTTGGTTATCTTGTAATTTCATAATTAATTTTGAATTTATGTGTAATTAAAGTTTCATTCTTTAATATCTCTAACAAGTTGCAATATGGATAATCTTTTTGAATTTTAGTTTTTATTAATGGAATCATTTTAGAATGTATGTGGATAATTCAATTCTCTTATCTAATTGTTTAGTTTGAATTATTTTAAAAATCTCTTATTTACATAATTTAACAGGTAAAAGAGATTAAAAACCTTATGAGTAGATCCATTGAGTAAGGTGTTGAATATATTAGTGGACACATTGATTAACACATGTTCAGTCAATTCAATCCCTTTTTGGATATTGAATGAAAGATATATATGTTAATAGATGAAGAATCTTTTATTAAAAGAACTTGAGAGTTAACATGCTTTCTTTATTGTTTCTAATCATCTACTTTATTTTTATGCATTACAATATCAAATTCTCTTTTAATTTTCTTTTATTACTAACCTTCATTACTTGTAGATGAATTTTGGATACTAATTAACTGAATTAACTATTGAATTTGTTGAAAAAACGGTTGTGGGTTGTGGGTTAACTTTTTCCTTTCTATACTATCATGTTTGGTATTAGACGTGGTGACACTATAGTAGACCGTCTAAACTGAAAATGCATTTAATTTGCTTATAAAATTGACAATAATCACATAATATTAAAAGTTTTATATAACATTTTTTGTTAATTTGGTTGCAATATTTTAGTTTTTAAGTTTATTTTTAAATCAATAGCAGATTACATCAAAACATAAGAAAATTAATATAGTATCCGGTGACTAATTTAATTGTTTATTAAATCTTGAGTAAACTAGCAAGTGCCTTAATCTTGTAAACATTGAAAGATGCAACCCCTCTCTAGTTAAAAGTGACTTGTAGAAAGAATACTCTAATTGAGTCAAGAGTGGCTTGTTGAAAAAATATTTACGTTGAGTCAAGAGTGGCCTGTCGAAAGAATACTTAGGATTGAGTTAGGAGTGACTTGTTGAAAAAAATACCTAGGTTGAGCCATAAGTGACTTGTTGAAAAAAATAATTAGGTTGAGCCATAAGTGACTTGTTGAAAGAATAATTGAGTTGAGCTTGGAATGGCTTGTTGAAAGAATACTTGTTTGTACTTCGCAACTATAGTCTGTTTAGTGGAACTTGATTGGTTGGTCAAAAAATGGACGTAGCCTATACTATCAAGCGAATCAGTAAAAAAAAATGAGTAATCCTTCTCCCTGTAATCTCGTACATTGCATGTTATTTGGCTTGTGCTAATAAAAGAAATAGAAGATTTTTAAATTAAGTTTGTGAAAATTATTATTGGTTCACCTGACCAAATACTAAACCTATTGTTTGACTACAAAGTATCAGACGATACCTATGAAAAATTGAGAAATTTTTATAACACAATTCAACCCTTTCTTCTTATATTTTTCCTAGTTTTTCACAACTCTTCCTTTAGGCAATATACTATGTTTTTTGAGCATTACACCAACACGCAACATGTCATTTAAGGGCTAAGAACTAATTCAACCTTTTTTCTTACTTGAAATTTGAGTATGTCACTTGAGTGGCAACATATCTCGCGTAAGAGCAGAGCTAGTGCTTGTGTGACAAGGCTTCATAAGCACACCAACTCTTTATCACTTAAAAGATTAGTTTTTCCTTGAGAGATCTGAGTTGTAAAGGAGGGAAAGAATTGCTTCAACATTTCTTGCAAGTCTTAGCTTGAGTGAGGTATTTTATTGCTTTAATAATCAAATGGACTCTTGAATGATAGTATTATACACTTAAAATAAAAGTTATCACTTAAGTATAGCTCAATGACAACTGCAAGAGTATATGAAAAAAAAAATACATCAAATTCTAAAAAAAAAATTCAAAATTCAATTCGAACACTTTTATCCATCCTAACTAGTTCTAATACATTTTTACATCACTACGGTTACACAATGTATCTACTAGAGCTAGTCTCAATATAACCATTCAAACCAATTTTCATATCTAAAATACAAAGACTACACTAATAACATAATCAATCCAAATACTTTCCATAGTAATTCGAACACTTTTAACAAAGACAACATTCAACAAGTTTCCATAATAAAGAACTGGTCAAAAATAACTTCCCTTATCTCAATATTTCTTGTTTTCCAATTAATAGAAAAAGGAAGAGCTAAAAACACAAAAACAGTTACTAACATAAGAAAACTAACACTAATTCAACCAAAATAGTTATACAAACAATGACCAATTGATAGAATATCTTTTTTAACTAATTCGACTTACCTTAAAATATTAATAGATAGTGTTAGAAGAAGTAAAAATAAAAAACTTAAAAATAAAAAAAAAAATCAAATTTTTATTAATTAAATATAATTAGTCATCTTCTAATTAATAAAATCTAGGAGAAAAAAATGAAAATCCCTCTAAAAAAACTATAAAGAAGTGGATTAAAAAAATATTTAGAGTAAGAAATAAGAAAAATAAAGAAGGATAGAAAAAAAAAGGACTACGGTCCTTAGAATTAGTGATCTAATATTTTCTTTTAAGAAAAGACATGTTATAATGGTATCGAAATGTCATCGTAATATAACCGTAATGAAACAAATTATCTACAGAGACCGGAAAAAAATAAAGAAAGAAAGCAAAGACTAAAAATATGCTACTTTATAATAACTAAACATTTATTTAAATAAAAAAATACATAAACCATAAAAATATATTTAAATCACAGTTTTTATTTTGGATTAAATAAATTGTAATAAATAAACATATCAATTTTATTATTAGAGATCCCACGTCCATTAAATTTTAAAAATGAAGTCTTTTAATAATTTATAAAATGAGTGTAAACTTTATTTTACAAGTTAATTTTATAAAATTGAATTAGACTTAAATTTAATTCATATAATTTTAATTAATAAATAAAAACTTGAAATTCCATTACTGGGTAATATTACGAAGGTGTATACAATTTTTTTAAACACAAATATCTGATATTAGCTAAAAGTTATTAGAAAATATAAAACCATTTATGAACACGCTAAATAATAAATAGAAATCATAAAATATTGTAGTCTTTAATAAATTTTAATAATAATAACTGTACCTACTATATAAACAACTTGTATACCATTAAAACTCCATTATCTAGGATACTGATTGAATTACTGCATAATTATAAATTATAAATATAAGCTCACATATAAGGAGTAGACACACAAATTATACTTTTATCTTACTCATATAACAGATATTCTCTATTGATTATGCTGTTTCTGATTTGAATACGGAAGAATCTCATGCGTTCTTGGAGACTCATATCTCTTTTACTCCAAAAGGTTCAACACAGGTCGGATAGAACAATAATAAATACTAAAAAAATGTGAAAAAATTATTAACATTTTTGTGTTATAAAAAACACAAAATCAACAAGAAGCAATGCATTGATTACTTGCTAATAATAGTGGGAGAACTAATTACTAGTCTATAAACGGATGCAAACGAATTGTTTTGCAAACAAAATTCAATATCAAGAAATTAAATTCACAAGTGTTCTGATGTTATTCTCCAGTAAGAATTTGATAAAATAGTTATCGGATGAAGGGAATCAAGAAACAGTTATAAAGACGTTATGGATTGAAGGACAACTGTGTTATGCCTAAGTAGCAGTTATAAAGACGTTATTGATTAAAGGACATGTGTGATATATGTAGGTAGCAATGAGCCACACAGACACGGGAAGAGGAAAGTTATAGAAGTTATTTTATTTTTTCAAGGAATGTTAGGAATGTTAGGTGTTAATTATTACATTATAAATAAGATGTGAGTAGACATGTTAGATGACAATAATAACACATATGGAAAACACTTACTTTTGTAAACACGTTCCCATATTGCAATCACTATCAATAGAATGAATTATCTTATAGTGTGTGTTTCTTGAAGCTTCTATCTTTCTTGCTTTTTATTTAGATTTTTTTTTCCTTTTAATTCTCCTTATTGATACTTGTTTTTACCACATAAAATGTACTATTTATTTGTGTTATAAGAATATAAAAAATATTAAAATGAATTCTATTTCTATTATTAGAAGATAATTTTTCTATTAATATTAGTATAGTTATAGTTTGCAAAAATCTATCTATATATATATATATATATATATACACACACACATTATTTTAGAAATATTACTCAATAAAAAATTTTATAATTAATCATCCATTAGAAAATTATATTATTATTATTGCTCATTGTTAAATGAATATGTTAGATCCAAAATCGATAAATATATTGATATTTTGATTTAAGTGTTTAAGTAAAAAAGTTCAAATTATGACATTGCTTTGTCTTTTATATATAATTTTTGTTAAGCATCAAATTATGTAATATATAAGTGTTTCATCTATTAGATAATATAATGTCTTGTTTTTGTTTGGTCTAATAAGTGAAAAGCTTAATCAGATGATAGGAAGACAATATTTAAACTAATGTTCTTGTTTGCCATGAACACCTTCCTTTATTAAGAAAATTTCAAAAGTTCAGGTCAACATCAAAGATCTCTCTTGAAAGACACGCTTAAAGTTGATACATGTCATCAAACATCCTAAGGCTCTTTTGTTAATACTGAAAAGATTAGTTGCAAGTATATAAGTTAAGTCTAGTGAGATCATGCCAGCTTTTCAAGATATTTCTTGAACACAATTAATGCTACTAAAAACACATTTAATGCATCACATTTTCCTAAATGTAGACAAATGATATAAGAAATAAAACTATCTCTGAAGACCCTCACCAAAGCTATGAAAGATGTACAACTATCCTTTTCTTCTCAAGTGTTATAAATAGAAGATTTTTGGAGAAGGAAAATTGGCAACCACTTCTAAGCTTTGTAGCTGTGAGGAAGAATGTTTTTTTTTTGTTCATTTAGTGAGCTAGACACTATAATAATTTTCAAAATTACCAATGAAAAATTACCAAAAAATATGTATCTCTTGGTAAAATATTATTACCGATAAATAAATTGACACTAAATTTATCGACAAATTTTACGGATAGATCAAATATGTTGACAATTGTCATCGGATAATTTCGCGATCAATTTACTAATGAATAAATTAATAGCAAAATTATTCGATAAAGTTTATTGGTACATTGACTGCCAAATTATCTATCACTAAAATTTATCAATAAAATTGACCGTCAATTTATTCGTCACTAAAATTCATTAGTAACTAACGATAAATTTAATTTTTCGGTCAAAGCTATCAATAAATTGACGGATAATTATAATAATAATAATTATTATTATAAGAAGAAGAAAAAATAATAACAATAATAATACTAATACAAATAATAACAACAACAATTATAATAATAATAATAATAAGTAATAATATTAATAGTCATAATAAAAATACAAAATAAACTTATTTGGTGTAGTGATTATAAATTTGTCATGTTATTGCTAGTGACATGAGTGTTGAGTTTAAAGAATAGTGAGTTTTCAAGTAAAAGTGGATAAGTTTAAAATTTATTCAATAACTAAATATAGTTTATATTATGACGAATTAGTATAAAAATATTAAGTTATATTTTTTTTTCTTAATTTTAAAGAGAAGAGAATTTGCGAAAAAGATCTTTTATATAAAAAATCTTGAACAAATCACCTATCATACGACTTTCCGAGATCAAATAATATTTTATAAAAAATGTTTTACAAATTTTAATATATAATTTAACTCTTATTTCTTATGTTTTTTTTTTCCTCGTAGAATCTTCTCACATCAAACAACAAGATTAACACTAAAATAAAGCAAGAAACAACAAATATAGTGAAAAAACAAAATAGCTAACTGAAGTATTAGTAGTTTTCCTAACTTGTTTAAAAGGTCCTATATAATATAGACTTTCAATAAACTTCCACAGTAAATCAAACTTTTAGAAAGACGAAACCGCCTTAAAAAGTCAAACTCAATCGTTAACACGATTTCACTTTGTCCCTTTTGATCGGTACAAAGCCATTTATCTTCAAATTCATTTATTAAAGTAGACCTTTTAATTTTGACAAAATTGACACGAAAAGATAGAACTTTTACCATTGGAAAACAGAGTAAAAAGCATGTTTTCATTGGGGGAAAGAAAAGATTTAGCCGTCACACCAGATCATTGATGTACAGATGTGGAATTGGCCATATACGAACCAAAACGGATAATGTTTGAGAAGAAAAGGAAAATGTTAGTTTCCGAACATCACTGTCTAAGGTGGATATCTAATTAGTTGTGTGGGAAACACCACGTTTATTGTTTTTCTATCACTCTTTATCCATCTGTTCCCTTCCTTATTGTACATTTATGATAAGGAAAATAGATGCACATAATGCAATACGTAGGATTAGTAAATGCCAAGGTAGTGTTGCTATTGCTAAATCTTATGCTTCAACTCAACCTTTACTACAATCAAATCTTTCTGGGTCCCTCCATCTGGGCCCACAACTGATTTCGACTTTGCACAACATTCATATCCTATTAGCTAATGGTAATTAATCATTGTTGGCCATTTCTAACACATAGACATAAATTTACAATGGTAAAAAAGATTAAAAAGAAATGATAATTTAACTGTAGAGAAAATTTAAAAATAATGAAAAATATGATAGATTTGCATAAAGAATCATACGCTAGACTTAATTGAAACTAAATTTGTTCTCTTAATTAAGATTTCGAGGTTAAATATTTTGAATGAGAAAGCGAACTCAAGAGATAAGAAAATAATAAAAAAGACCCAGTTAAGTTTTTCTTTACAGATATTAGTATTGATACTTTGTACTAATAATAAATTATCCAAAAAATAATCCTTCTCTTTTGTGAAAAAAGTGAAGTGGACAAATTTTTTAAATGATAGATTTGTCTATTTCATCTATTACATGACTTTGTTGTATTATAAGAATTTTATAGTTATTTATCATAAAAAGTATCCTTTTATTTTGAACCAAAATAGACGGAGAGGAAATAATAATATTTTTGTTATCATCAAATAGTGAAAGAGGAATTTATTGTTTTATGTTATTTTTATCTATATCCAAAAAACATTTAGGTTTCACATGTTGGAATTTTTTGAAAGAAAGTGTGATCTTAAATGAAATTCTAAAACTTTTTTAAGAACTAAAAAAAAGGTAATATTTTTTTTCAAAAAAAAAACAAACTTGAATCTCAAACGCTAGGAAAATGACAACTTGCTTGGAAGAAACAAGTATTCATAGAATTTGTAAGGTTTTTTCCTGAGTAAATTAAGAAACTCAGGAATATTACTTCCAGATTTTATCTCTTTCATCAATGAATATTTTAAACTTTAATTTTCTTCTATTTGATGGTAAATTTTATTACGTTTGCACATAGATATCATTTACTTCAATTTTACTCCCACCCATCTTTAAACTCTATCATTTTGAAAAAAGTTAAATGACAATTGATAAGGAGGAATAAATCATAAAAGTTTTTCCTATATGGCGTGAATAGCAAAGTATTTATGACAGTGAGATTAAAACGATAAAATAAGATGAGAAATGCAGATAAATAAGTGGCAAATTGCTAAAAAGATTGCTTTAATTAATATTTTTTGGATTATATGGAAGATGAGGAGTGGATAAGTTCGGTAATTCGATATTTTTTAAATCGGTTTTGTCTATTTTTTCTTGTCAGCGAAAAAATGGGTTTTGTCTACTATGATTGGGAGTTGTGGTCTTTCTAGTGTCATGTATAGTTCCATTGAAGACCATATACTTTTAAAATACTTTATTGTCTTTTGGTCATGTTCATAAGATATCAAAAGTTTAGACTGTTATTTGAAAAGGGCCTTGTGTTGGATTCGTGAAGTGCAATGTCGATGATAGCTACACGTGCGTCTCCGAGTTTGGTTGCGTGTAGTGGGATATTCAAGTTAGCATTGGTGATTTTATAGGAGTTTTCTCACCTTTCATTGGTGTAGCCTTGGCTATTAAAGTTAAATTCATGGGTGTTATTATTCAGCATGTTACTGTTAGAGGATGAAGATCTTTTCATAAAAAAAAGTTAATATCATTTTGATTAAACGCTAAAAGCATTTAAATACTTCATCTTATATATAATGGAAATCAACAATAGGTTATGTAAGATTAGGTTATATAAGATAGCCAGATAATATAACATAGTATAATTTTATTGTGTTTGATAGATGATATAATATTATGTAATCTTATTTTAAGTCTAACATAACACAAGTGTTCCAACGATAAGGTCATAAAAATAAGCTAATCTCGTATAAAATAAAAATATACGAATGCTACTTATTTTATATTGTAAGAAATGTTTATCTGTCAAAGAGATCCATTGAAAGTGTACGCTAGAGTCAATATCAACTGATCTCTTGGAGTTTGAGCTAAAGTTACTTTTTCTCAACAAATTCTTAGCATTATATATTGACAACTCTAGAAAGACTATCGACTAATACCACTATGCACAAGTAGGAAAATTAAGGCAAGGTATATTGTCCAAGTAAAGATAATTTGATCCAAGTTTTAGAAAGAATACACAAAAGAATAATAGAGCATTTAATGTTATACAAAGTGCATTTCATGCTTTCAAATCAAGCAAGCTCATTAGACAAAAAAATAGTTGACAAAAAGAAATGAAGTTGATTCAACGAGTAGAAATGGATTCACAATAATCACTTTATTTAGTTCCTATATAAAGCAACTCGAGGAGAAGAAGACATTGAGAGACCACATTGTATAGTGCTAAAACACTACTTAATTTTTTGTGCCCATTTAATTTCGTAGAAAAAAAAAACATCGTTTGTGTTTAATAAGCTAATTGGGAGTGAGAGTGTGTGTGTGTCTTCAAACGATTATCCTCTCTTGTATAATTTAAGTTAAAATTGTCTTATACATGTCACTAGACGAAACTACCAACAACTGATAACTTAATATATATAATCATCTAAATATTCCCTATTAGACAATACTTGCAAAAAAGTATTAAAAGTTCTAAAAAAGACAATTCAATCCCTTCTTATGTTTTTCCTATTTTCACAAGCTCCTTGTATTTGTAATGTGACTATATGTTGGTTGTTGGTTCTTTCAATGATTCTTTTATTGTGCCTTAGTGTATTTGTAATAGACGAAATTGTTGTATTTTGATGTTTATAGTTAAAACTTTTACGGTTTTCCATGTGTATCGGAAGGGTAATAAATGTTATTTGGTACTCATTTTTCTTAATATTTGACATTGAAGAAAATAAATATTTTTGACATGACGCCTTGGAATGAGCTCATATCAGAAAAAAAAAAGTATGTGGTCTCAAAGAGTTAGAGTGTAATAAGATATTATCATTTAAGAATTCTTTGAATGTTGTTGAAGAGCACACAAAAGATTATGGTACTCGAGAAAAAGAGTCAACCATTTAAAGGAAAGGTTGTTAATGTCACCACCTTCACCCGCTTTTAGAAGTGGATTTGAACCATTGGATTCTAATTTTTAAGGATACATTGATCTTGAAAATATAATATTTTCTTTGTTGTAATTTTTATTTTTGGTAAAAGAAGAATTTAATTCATTTTAGATAGTACAAGGGTGACAACGGGTAAGTATATAAATATACTCATTATTCAATGAAAATGAAGATGATACACAAATTTCATACTTAATGGTAATAAAGATGTAGAAAAATATGAATGTTTACTTTAAGGATTATGACGAGTATAATTAAACTTACATCTACATTGTGCCAATTATCATCTTTGTGTGTTACCTAAGTCAATCTAAAAAATTCGAATAATGTTCGTATGAGTAGGTGAATCAGTCACCTAACTCAAGTATATTTTCTTTATCAGAATTATATTATTTTTAAAATATTTGTTTATTATTTATTTATTTTGAAAGTGGAAAAAATTCAATTAATTTTTAAAAAAAATTAGTATAACAAAAATATGAAATCACAACCTCTTAAAAAAATAGTGGAACAAAACTCTTCATCTTAGGTCCATAAATTATAAAGACTAGTTCAACCCTTGGAGTTATCATTATTATTGGTACAAACATTGTTATTGTTGATATTATCATCAAGTTGATTGAGGTATTTTTTTGTTCTAAACAAACTGATACAATCATTTCCATATAATTATTTAAATTTTATTTTTTATAATTGTTTTTATTAAAAAATCATCAATAAATATTTCATAATCGATAAAAAATTTTAAAAATAAATTTAATATAAATTAGAGCAAAGATTAATTAGCTATTTTGTGTCATAGTAAATTACAGACAAAATTTTAACAACTTTAACTTTAAAAGACTTCTTTTTAAGTTAGGAAAATAATAATAAGAATAGTTAATATGACTTATTCATGTATTAGGAAAACTTTATTTGTATGTGTATTATTTCGTTTGTGTTCTTTAAGCCTACGAGAAAGATGATTTTAACTATTTGAACTTTATAAGTGATTTGTTTTATAAATAGTAATTAAATACTTAAAACAATACTCAATTTTTAGTTGAAAGTGGTGGCATTTTGAATTATACTATAATTTTTAGCTAGGAGTTGAATGTTCAACTAATACTTGGATTTAAGTCATGAATGAATATATTCTAAATAATACTCACTTTGTAGATTGCAATAGTAGTCTACAGAATAAAACTTAATCAGTTGATTAAAATATGGACGTAATCTTTATTATCTGACAAACCAATATAAAACTCAGAGAGTAATCTCTATTTTCCCTTGTTCATATTCATTACATATTATTGTACTATATTAGCAAAAGAATGAGAAATTTACAAACAAAATTTTAAAAACCTTTTTATAGATCACCTGTCAATCCAAAGATATAGTATGATTATTTATTATCATATAATATTTTGTGAAAATTGTAAAAAATGGTTTAAAACACAATTCAAGCCTCTCTTATTGTGTTTTGTTTTGTTTTTTTAGGCATTATATGTTTTTTACTTTTTGTTTTGGGTATTTATTAGTTGATGTAATTTTTTTATAATTTTTGTAATTAAAGACTATTAGAAATTATTTGTTTAAGAGGTTTATTGGATGAGCCTCATTAGTGATTAGACTCATGAGTACAATATCTATAATATATCATAATTTTTAAAGTAAATTGTCCACTTGGGAATTTGATCATTTTCTTGAGTGAGACTTCTTTCATACTTCTTTATTAGAACGTTTGATTATTATATCTGAATTTTCCATTCAAAGAAGTGAATCTTCCTTACAACATCAATTTTTCTTGATTGTGTCATCAATTAAGGTAGAGTAGAGTTTCTTCATCTCTAACACTTCCATATATTATATTTTCTTGGTCCTTTGGTGAAAATTGTTGGAAACAATATTGTCCAGGGTTAGTAAGTCACCATTTCTTTTCTTTGACCTTTATAAATAAAGTCATTTGATGATCAACCCACTGAGAATTTAACAAAGTGCACTTCTTCTTTAGCTCTATGACCATTTTATCTGACTTTTCTTTTTCACCAAACACCTTGTTGATACTCTTCCTTCATTTTTTCTTTCTAGTAGTGTATTATTTCTATACAATAGGTTAGCATCACCCTAATATAAAGTCAAATCCCCCCTCAATACCAACTTTGTTTAGTAGTGTTGGCCTTCATATTAACATATCACAATGATAAAAATCTAGTGTTAGTTAACAGAAGATCAATTTGGACTATTCAATCATCTTTGCTATGAACTAATACTACCACCCTTCTTTCAAATTGAGTTGGTGGAACTTGTATGCTTATCAAACTCAAATTTACTTAAAGAAACACTTCTACATTAGTTGGTTAAACTAGAATGCCATTAGGAGTCACCTAAGGATCTTTCGAAGAACGTTAGACTTGTGGAATAGTTATAAAAGTTAGTTTAAAGAAACTTTTTCAATACTCAGAAAGAAACTTTGATATTAGTTTTGAGCTTTTTGAAATAAAAACCTCATCTTGTAATTTCCACACAAGGAAAAATATTAATACAATAATTATTTGTACCAACTTTTTAAAAACAAATTAAAAAAAAAACATATATCTTTACCCAGTCTTTAATGTAATGAACGAAAATGATATTCTTGTTTAATGAGAAATTTGTTTAAGAATCTTTATATATATTCTATCTTTTATTGTTTGCAAATACTCAACTTAGATTTTAACTTTTTAGGATGTTTTTGTTATATAAAAAAAAATCAAGGTCTGTATGGCCTAAATAAAAAGAGATTTTAACCTTGTATTAATTTTGTAAAATTTGCTCTAAAGAAAAAGGTGTATATAAATAATAAACTACCATTTGGACATTTTAACAATACCATTCAACTTGTAGATTTAGTTTTAACAAGGAGAAGTAAATGAATTTTGTTAGTGGTCAGTGTAAAAACCTAACTATTGGGATGGAATTGATTATAAGCAATAATTTAGGTTAGTCAACATTTAGCATTAGAAGTAAGTAATGCCGCCATTAATAAATGATTTATTATACACTTAATCAAACTAAAAATTTTCCACTGTAATAAATTTAACATTCTGATCCTCACAAATGTATCTATATTTTAACCATGAGAATAAAATGGTTAGTCTCTAGTGTCAAAAAATGTTTAGAATGAGAGTACTCCAACCAAATTAATTAAAGTAATAAAAGTCTTCTCTATTATGTTTTTCTTTCAATGAAGAGTCATAAGGACTCTCTTAAAAAGAAAAAAAAAGTACTTTCTCTATATGATAAACAATTCCTTTTGAATGATGAAACATCTGCAACAAGGATAACTAAATATGTTATCATCGAAGCTAAAACACATGTCTAAAGAAAAAGATAAATGCAAAGACAAAAAAAAAAAAAAAGTCATTTAGAATGTTATTGGAAAAAAAAAAACTAAAAAGGAAGGTCAAAAGTTTTGGAGAAGAAAATGAAACCTTAAAAATAGGTTTTTAAAGATAGAGCAAGTGTACAAATTGAAAAAAAGTTAATTCATTACTATTTATATTTTTTATCTTTTAATATTTTGTAGGTTGAAAGAGATTTTAATAGGGTTACATAAAATGTAGTGATGGACTCATTTTATTTATTCTAAATTCACAATATTAAAAAAATAAAATAAAAACTAAAAACACAGAATCCAAAATGTTAAAACATGATTTGGATTTTGGAAAATTCAAAACTTAAAAATCGAAAATCACCCCTGTTCAGACCTAAATTGAAACATCATTTTATAATTTTTAATGTGAACCGAGCAAATAATGTGTGCTAATTCAATAATTTCAATTAGAATTAATTTATCCGTCAAATTATTGAATTTATTCAACTAGCAGCAATCCTAAAACAAAACAGAGACGAGGAGTAACACAAATCTACAAAAGAAAATTTGAATTTACAATTTTGATATAATTTTCATAGGTAGTGTTATTGTTAGAATTGGTGAAATATACACGCAGGGATGTTCACATTTGTAGGACACTAAAATAATATTAGAAAACTTAAAGAAAGGTAATTTCGTAAAAATAGTTTTGAAAATGTTGTACGGAGAAATACAAATATTTGATAGTATAAGATAACTACGTCCTCTTCTCAATTAATTTAATGACAATTACTTTCGAGTGAAGATCTTAAACACTTGTTCTTTAGTAAAGAGATGGTAAAGAGATGGTAGGATTAGCAATTTGTATCATTAAAAAAAAACTACACTTGTTAGGTAAATACTAAAATAATTTAATTAAAAATAATATTAGAAAACAGCTACAAAAGTAAAATAATCTAATTAAGAAAAGATATAAACAGGATTTATAAATGATATATTCTTTTATATAATAATATAAATTATTAATTAATGGAAACAGTTACATGCATTATTGGGCTTATACCAATATTTTTATTACAACTTAAAATAAGAATTACCAAAAAATATACCACAAAAGTTACAAAATTAAGAGTAAAATTCTAATAAAATTATGTATATAAAAAGCAATTATAAAAATATCTTATTACCTTTATTTGATATATATAATAAAATATTGATATTTGCATATGGATGTAAAAATAATATACTTGTACTTCCTAAATTTTTTTATCATACAAAACTTTTAATATTATACTTTTGATATGAAATATTTTTTATTATTATGAATAGGTCAGTCCATGAAAAAGCTAAACAATATTCTCTTTAGTTTTGGTTGAGATTGTGGGTTGTATATTTTAATTAGTCTTATCTCATTTTTAAAAAGAAAGCTAAACAATACTCTGTTTAGTTTTGCTTGAGATTGTGGGTTGTATATTATTAATTAGTCTTATCTCATTTACAAAAGAAGAATGTAACTTATTTAATAGGTCAGTTATAAAGCTTACTAATAATTAGATAAAGGGTTCAATCAGACTATCCAAAATCTTAAGCAAAGAATATCACCTACTTGTGGTACTGAAATTGGTTGAGAAAAATATAAATATTAAAGATTAGATAATATAAGTTAAAATCTCGAAGCAGCTATGACTCACAAATTACATCTCTCACAATGAACAAACAGAACATTGACACCCACTGTAGGTCTGATGAAACATTTCACTGAACCTCATAGTTAATTATGAATTATCATCTTTCTATGTTATTTTGGAACCTTTGTAATAACTTTGAAGAGATGGGATGAAGTTTCTTTTTCTTCCTTTAAGATGTCGATCAAAGTTTTAAATATTTTTCTATTTCTTATCTTAAGAAAAAATTGTAATAAATTGAGTAAAACTTATAAGATAGAGGAAAAATAAAGATGACTTCATAATTTTACAATCATAAAGAACTTTCTTTCTTTTTCTTACATTTTCTAAATGTGTTTACTAATATTAGAATTATGAGTTTATATTAAAAAAATATTTAAAATTAAAGAAATTATGCATGTGATAAAAACATTATTATCTTTAAAATGACAATTGAATGATTGATTTCATAAAAAAAAATAACAAAATATTTTATGAAAGATATATTATGTCATATAAATTTAAATTTATTTTTCAGTTTAAATATTTTGTTTGTTTTAATATAATATTTTATAAAATATATCTTGGATTATTTAAATTCAAATATATTCCATTTAAATGTTTTGCTTGTGTTAATAAAATATTTTAGTAGACATATATTGTATTATTTAATTTTAAATAGATTTTCTGTTTAAATATTTTGTTTGCTTTAAAATTAACATGTATATAACGATTGTTAAATAATAATCTTATTGTCATACAATTACTTTAAACGAACAAATTAATAAAATAATTATAATTATTAAATTTTAAATTTTAAAAATAACATTAAGAAAAATAATTTATATGAGAGATGATTATAGAAATATAATTTTTATTTCAGTTAATCATTTTATTTTATTAATTAAATTAATTAGTTTACTTTATTGAAAGGTGCATCTGAATTGGCTACGTTAATTAACATAAAAATTATAATTTTTCTTTTTAAACTATAACATTTTAGTATTAGAAGAAATAATGTTATCTTTGATAAACATAAGAAAAACAAAAGATAATTTTTATTTGAAAATATTTTAAAATCTAGTTGTAATAATTATAAAATTTTAAATATTGTTAAAATAACTTTTTTTGAGAAGTTAAACGTTTTTTTTTAAATGTGACTAATCCTTAACAGGTTAATTATGTTCGAAAAGAAAATTACAATTCAGCTTAATTGAAGAATATATACAACCCAACTTAATTGGGAGAAATTCTACAGTTCAGTATAATTGGATTAAATCTACATCCTAACATGGTTGAACGAAATCTATAACACAATTTGACTTCATGAAAATCTACATACTAGCTTGGTTGGGCGAAATCTACAATCCGGCATGGCTACGTTCTTTCTTAAAACCCTTTTTTACGTAATTTGGCCCAAAGTTGAGGTTATGTACCATTAGTCAGTCCAATCTCACATTAAAATAGAATGTAACTTATTTTAATGGATCAATTATAGGCCTATTAATTACTAAACAGAGAAATTAAATAAAACTACCCAGAATCTTACCAGAATTCACATAAATATCTACTTATAATACTTGGGATTAGTTAAAAAATATAAACTTTAAATGTTAAATAATATTAATTAAAATTTAGAAAATAATAAAACAAATAACTAAAATTTATATACACTTTTCATTAGAAACAAACAAATTGAATTTTGAATGCTCTCATTTAAAACTATTTAATCTTTTTGAATGCTTTTATTTAAAACTATTTAATCTTTCAAATCAGCACAATTTCATATTAACACAAAGTCATCCTACAAGGGTATGTATATGTTTAATGTCCTTGATTGCAATAAATTAGAAAAATAAGAACGTGATTTCCCACTTAAAGATGAATTAAACCTAATGAATGCATTAAGCATGCCTTTTTAGGTATGTAAAGGTATTAAAACCTTGAGAATGCATTAAACGTGCCTTTTTAGGTATGAAAATGTATTTGCATTAAACATGAATCTTTGATATAAACATGTATTAAACTTATATGAACACCTTATGTGACAGCTTTACATGAGCTTAAACAAATCTCTTACAAAAATAGGTATACGAGTCAGAAATTTCAAATTTTAAATATAATAAGTTGATAAACAAATTTTAATATGCAAATTAATAAAATTAACCGATTTCCGAGTTGTTAAAACAGGCGACGAAGTTGGTGGGTGAGGTGGGGGAGTGACGTCATCGAAGAGGAATCCCCAGCCATGGGCGAGTACGGAGAACGGAGCCACGTAACCGCCCCTTTCCTAATCCCGAACCGCCACGTCACAGGTAAGGACCAGTTTCTCTCGCGGCTTTCACACAGCACACACACAGAGCCTTGTTTTTAAAAGTAAAAAACCCAAAAAGAAATGTGGATTCAAAGTGAAGTGCCCTCTCTCCTACTTCACTTTTCTCTCTCCTTGCTCCTTGGAGTCACTCCCTCTTCTTCTATCGGTGCCTTGTTCTTAATTTCTTCTACCTTCTCACCCATTTATTCTCACTAACCCTTTCTTCCTCCTTCTCCTCCAGCCATAACCACTCCCTCTTTCTCTCTCTCTCCCCTCTTAATTTTGCTCTTCACACTGTACGTAAAAACATGGATGATGAATATGCTAAGCTTATACGAAGGATGAACCCACCGAGGTAACTGATTCACTGCTTTCATTTCACACCCTGTCTTCTCTTCACTGTTTCTTCTTCTCCTCTTCCTTTTGTTTCTGTTTTTGGGGATTGCTTTTGATGTTTTGGTTATCAGCACCAGACCTTTCCAAAATTGCATCATATGGTTTTCCTTTGTTTTATGATTTATGGAAGTTTTAATCAACTGGGGTGTGAAATTAAACATCTTTTTGCAGTTTGGTGTTTTCAGTTTTCCCAGTACTGATACGGAAGTTCCTTTCTTGATTCTTCTTTTCTCCAGTCTTCAGTTTAGTATGCCACGGAAAAATTAACATACTATGTTTCCAAAGCTTCTGTTTTTTTCTACAAAGAAACTGTATTTGGCCAACTTTTTTAATTGGTGAATTTTTACTAACTTTTCATCTTGGCCGTTTTTGGTATGCTTTTTCTTGTGGTTTGATGTGATAAACGTTATCTTCATGTTTGAATTCCTGTGTGTGTATACTGTGTCTGTAGTATTGCTGTTTTTAACCTGCTGGTATTTTTATATGCAGGGTTGTGATTGACAACAATGCCTGTGAAAACGCAACTGTTATTCAGGTAAAGCTTGTTGCTTCCCTTTGATCAGGCTTCACAAAATTGAGTTGACAATAAGGAAGATTCTTCCTTGTTTTTTTTTTCATTCTTTCAGTTTTCTAATGATTTGATCTAATAAAGATTGTGTTTTCCCCTGTTTTGGTTCACAAAATTGAGTTGACAATAGAAAAGATTCTTTTTTTTTTTTTTTCAAAGTTTCTAATGATTTGATGTTGTAGAATTTGGTTGGATTTTTTTCTTTTTATTTTTTAATATAAAAACAAAATTGTTTGTGATTTAATTTCATTTTTGGGAAAAAGAAATAGCTATCCACTTTTTCATTATCTAAGTTTTGTTACAGGTTGACAGTGTCAACAAACATGGGATTCTCTTGGATGTTGTCCAAGTTATTTCAGATATGAACCTTGTAATAACAAAGGCCTACATCTCCTCTGATGGGGTGTGGTTCATGGATGGTAAGTTTCCTCGTCAAAACGGTGGCAAGCTAAAAGGGGAAAAAGACTAAGAGTAGTGATTATAATTATTTTTGTCAACTTTGCTTCTGATCCTAGTATTAATTTTGATTTTTTTTCAGTGTTTAATGTGATTGATCGTAATGGAAACAAGATCAGAGATAAGGAAGTCATTGATTATATTCAAAGGGTAGGGATTTGTCTGCTTGAATTTCTTAAAAAGCTTTAAATAAGGCTTATTTATGTTTTCATTCTCTGTGGTAGAGTCTCCCCTCCTCTCTTATTCTTCTTTGCTATAAATCCTCAGCTTAAGTAAGCAGGACACTTGTGTTAGTGCCGAGTATGTTAATTTGAATTTGGTTCTTTTAAAATACAAACTTCAGCATCCTTTTGCCCTAATTTTCTGCTTGCTGATTGCTCTAGCTACCTATAAACTGGTTTACCAAAGTATATGGAGGGAGAACAAGCTCAACTTCAATTGATGTTCATTTTTTATTTCACTTATTATTTATTTTAGTAATCAAAACTCTGTTGGTTCCCGTAGTCCTCCTGCGAATGTTATATGAACTGCTAGTTCCATCTGGTGGACATACTCTTAGAAGTGCTTGTGCCGAAAGATGACAGATAAACTTGTGTTATTACTGTCATACTGATTTAATTAATTGTATAGTGAACATAGGATGATATCAAGCAAGATAAAATCCTTGAAGAAATTTGAGGATCTTGAAATTGTGGAGATTTGATCTTCATAAACTCCATATTGCACATGTCTTATGTTATCCATTCTGGTGTTGTGAGTCCTAAGTTAGGTCCATTAAGATATGAGGTCTTCTTTCTGCAAGTGATCTGGATTCTCGTCATGATTGATAAATTCAATAAAGCTTGTGACTTTGTGGTTTCTTACTGATTTTTGTTCTTTCTTTTTTAATTTTGTAGAGAATTGAAAACAATCCGAGCTTTGCACCCTCACTGAGAGAGTCTGTTGGAGTTGTACCTACTGAAGAGCATACTGTAATTGAACTCACCGGCACAGACCGACCCGGGTTACTGTCAGAAATCTGTGCAGTTCTCACGGACCTTCACTGTAATGTGGTGACTGCTGAGATATGGACACACAATACTAGAGCTGCAGCTGTAGTTCATGTGACAGATGATTCCAGTGGCTGTGCCATCAAGGATCCGTCTCGCCTTTCTACAATAAGGGATTTGCTTTCTAATGTTCTTAGGGGAAGTAATGATCCAAAGACAGCAAAGACAACACTTTCACCACCTGGAGTTACAAATAGGGACAGAAGATTGCATCAGATTATGTTTGCTGATAGGGACTATGAGAGGATTGAAAGAGAAGGACGAGGGGGACTCAGAGATAGAGGCAAACGCCCTCTCCCTCATGTGACCGTTGTAGATTGTGTTGAGAAGGATTACACTGTGGTTACCATGAGAGCAAAAGATCGACCAAAGTTGTTGTTTGATATTGTTTGCACTTTAACTGACATGCAGTATGTTGTTTTTCATGGTGTTGTCAAGACATTACGGACAGAAGCTTTTCAGGTTAGCCAAATTTTTGTTTTTTTTTATGTTGTTTTCTATATGGTTCAACCTTTTTTGCTTTGTATTATTGTAGCTAAACTCGAATATTAGAAGTTTTTGCCTCTAAATTTCAAGTGTTAGGACTTAAAACGGTGTCAGCATAGAATGGTCTGAGTCCATTTTCTGCTTGAATTTTTCTAACTGAGTATTTTCTCCCTCATATAGGAGTTTTACATTCGGCATGTGGATGGTTTTCCCATTACTTTAGAGGCTGAACGCGAACGACTCGTGCAGTGTCTTGAAGCAGCAATTGAAAGGAGAGCATCTGAGGTGTGATAACAATCCACAACTTGAAGCTCCACTTCTTACTACCTTTTGTCAATGGAATGATGCTAAGATATGTTTGTATGCAGGGAATGGAGCTGGAGTTGTGCACGAAAGATCGTGTAGGACTCCTCTCAGATATCACAAGAATATTTCGAGAGAACAGTTTGTGTATCAGGAGAGCAGAAATATCAACAGAAGAAGGAATGGCAAGAGATACTTTTTATGTTACAGATGTTACTGGTAACCCAGTTGACCCCAAGATTATAGATTCAATTCGCAGACAGATCGGTGACAAAGTTCTGAACGTAAAACATAATTCTAGTCTTTCACCAAAGGCCCCTCAACCCACAACAATTGGATTTCTCTTAGGAAATTTTTTCAAAGCTCGATCTTTTCAGAATTTTAAGTTGATCAGATCTTATTCTTGAGTCCCCCTTTGTAGATTCTCTGCATTTTCCTTCCGTTACTCTCAAGTCAAACAGAAATTTATGTATGCAAGTTAAAGAGATTGTATATATGTTCCTCCCCAGCAGAGGGGCTTGGAATTTACACTAAACAGTAGATAGCTTAAACACACATGTACATAGCTTAGTTGGGCTCAGTAGCATGTTACCTAGGTTGAATATGAAGCAAGTAGTCCTTTTAGGATGTCAAATCCAAAAGAGTATATAGTGCTTTCAGGGGTGTGTTTTGGAGTAGATGCAATTGGGTCTGTACATGGTTTAAAGAGTACATTTTGGTAGTGTAATTTGGAGTAGATGTAAACTTATGTACATAAAATTGAAAGGAGAAAATGTAATTATGTATATAATTGTATGTCTCCTCCTTTCCTTCTTTTCTCTGTTTAAATATCCTGCCATAATGGAAAATTGAACATAGATGCGAATATGAATTAAGAAGTTACACTATCATTCAATTCTAACACAATATAATTTAGCTCCTCATAATATATGTAATATTTCACTAAGTACAATCAGATAATTTAAAAGTAATTGATAGAACAATGTTTCTATTTTTTTCTTAATCTCCTCTCTTTTGGTTTTGTGAATTCTATTTGTAAGGTTAATAAATTTTGTTCTCATTCGAAATCTACGTCCAACAGTTGAAATGTTAGTTTTTTTGTCAATGAATCTTTCTTCTATTTGTAAAGTTAAAAAACTTTGTTCTCATTTAAAATCTACGTCCAACGTTTTCTTGTTGGTCAACTTCTTTGCATTTCATTCAACGAATTTTTTTTCTGTATTGAGCGCATTCCTAGCTTGCTCAGCTTCATGAAGTACCATATCACCCTTTCTCTAGTTACTTGTCGTTCAATTTTTCTATATTTTATTCAGGGGATTGAGTTTCCTATCCTTAAATGTTTCTTCCTGTGCTTGCTCAGCTTCATGAAGTATCATATTATTTTTCGTCTACTCGCTAAGCACCGTTTGAGTCTGCGAAGCTTTAGGAGTAAAAATTTTAGCATTATTTTTCTCTCTTAATTCGCTTACCTGCCAGATTCCTCAACTCAATGAATTACTTGATCGTTGGCTTCTTCTGTTGCATCAAAATATGCAAAGATAAATCAAAAAATCCAAGCAACTTCTCTCAAGATAAACATTTTGAATTTTCAAGTTGATGAGAGTTCTATTTTACAAAGAAGAGATTTGGAATTATGTAAATAAAGTGCTTAAATTAGATAAAATGACAAGAAATTTTCACACTGATCAACAATCAATTTGGTCGAAGCATAATTAATTATATTGTTCTAATTGTGTTTCTAGAAATAACAAAATATTCAATCATTACTTAGCATGATCAATTCAGTAATATTTTATATACCTTCTATAAAATGTTTTTTAAGATTTGTTGATAAATACAAATTACTTTTACAAGTTATTACTTTTGGATATTCCATAAACAACGAAGAACAAAATAATCAATTATTACTGAACCTAAATGTTACATGCATGATATTATTCAAGTTTCTAAGTATGATAGATAATTTTTGTGTGTTTGATAGACTTTTAAAGTGAATTTTATTTGTAAATCCTTCACTATTTTGAAGTTATACTTTAAAGCAAGAATTGATAATTTGTAAACCTTCTTATAGATAGGTTTTTTTTTTCTTTTTTTGTTTTTTTGTAATACATTGAATAACTTTTGTTTTACAACCATGAGTGACTTTTGTACTCAAACAAGAGCGATGTCGTGTACTCGTGTTTAATCTTAAGGAGTTATTAACAAATAGCTAGAAGTAACTTTGTATACTTGTTGTATATCATAAATGACAAAAAAAATTGTAATGAAATTTGATTAGTAAAACCTTTACGATTTTGAAAGGATTATTGGATCTAACCTAATGTTGAGCTGAACTAGTATAAATTTTAAGTATCTCATTGCTTCGTCTATTACACTTATACAAGCTTTGACTATTCTTCAATGTTGTGACAATCACTTTAGAAATCATTTTCAATGAGTAGATAACCATCTCTGAATCGTCTACCCACCGTAGTCTTGTGAAAAATATTTAAAACATTTTAAAATTTCATTGAACTCTCCTTCTAGAGCTAACTTGTTCTTTTCTAGGATTAGTCATAGAAGAAGAATTAGAATAGGACTACTAAATTGTCTATGCCTAAGAATACAATGCATGCAGGAATTTCTATCTTTTATAAAGAATGTCAAATACTTTATCTATACATGCATTAATTAGGAAAATTAATAAGGTTTGAGAATACATAAATATGTTGAAGACTACTAATTCAAATGATTGACAAAATGATTTCAAGAGTGTAGTCTCTTTTATTCATGTGGTTGGAAAAGTTTTACTTAAGAGTCTTATAATGGACTAAAATGTTCTTACTGAAAACGAAAATGTATTTGGTCAATTAGTTAACAAAGTAGAACTAGTATAAAATCAAGTGTCTCATTACTACATTTATTATACTTGTAGAAGCTTTGGCTATCATTCATAAGTTATGCGCAAAAATCTCTTTAAATAACGGTTTCAACTAATAACAATCATATCTGAACTATCTATTAACCATCATCTTGTGAAAATATTTAAAGTGTTTTTAAACTCCACTTAACTCCTTATAGACCTAACTTATTCTATTTAGAGATTAATCATATTAGGAATAGATTGTGAGAACTAGATTATCTAGGTCTAATAATACATACATGTCATACAAGAACACATATCCTAATACATGTACAAATTTTTATCTTTTATATAAAATATTAAAGAGTATATCCATATATTTATCAATTAGAAAAATTAATAAAAAAAATTGAAAAAATGAACCTATGTTGGAGATTAATAATTCAAATGATTGACATATTTTTAAGAATTTAGTCTTTTTTATTTGTGAGATTAGAAGAATTTAATGTTCTTACTAGAAAATATATATAATATATCTAGTTTAGCTAGCAAGATAAGATTTTCAAGGATTAATTAATAATAAAAGTTGAGAAAGATGAATTTTTATTGTAGATTAATAACTCAAATAATTAACACATTTTAAGAGTTTAGCTTTTTTTATTCATGATATTAGAAAAATTTAATATTCTTATTAGAAATTAAAAAATATCTAATATATCTAATTAGATTTTTAAACATTATAAGTTGATACGTGAATTTTAATGATGAAATAGAGATTTATTTAATAATAATACTCAAATTAGTAATAAAAATAATAGTAAAGTCTTTATTGTATAATCTTATGCAAACTTTACCTTTATAATAAAAAGTGCATATAACGATATAATACTTATCTTTTATAAAATTTATATGATTAATTTTGTATTAGAGATAAAAAAAAAAGTAATCGAGTTAAAATAATAACTCATTTATACATTTTATAAATAATTAATTGTATATTTTTCTTTTATATTTGATAAGGAATATATATGTTTTATGAAACCATTGTTAATGAGAGACTATAAACCCTTCCACTCATCTTTCATTTTTGATCTTTCAATACTAGTGTTGATTTCTCCTACTCTGGTTTTAAATAATCTAGCTTCCACTTAGTAATCAAGGATCCACATGTTCATGCTCTCCATGCTACATTCTACATGTAATGGAGGGTTAAGAGCAGGGGGATTCATCCATATTGGTAGAATTGATGATGAGAGGTGGAACAGCAACATTTGATTTGGCAACAGGGCTAAGCAGGGCTGTGATATCAGCCTCAAAAAAGAGGGGAAGGCAATGTTTGTGGGGTTCTCAAGTGGAGGAGACACTCCACAGGTTGGGTTGGCGCCAATGCCTTAGCCCACCATTGGTGGCCAATGTCATTGACCCTTTCCTCCTCACTCACCATTCTCTTGCTCTTGGCTTCTTCAATTGGGCCTCTCAGCAACCTGGCTTTGCCCACACACCCTTCACCTACCACTCACTCCTCAAATCCCTCTCACACACCAACCACTTCACTGCCATTCATTCACTCCTCAAACAAGCAAAAGCCCTCAACTTTTCCATCCACCCTTCTCTTTCGACCTCCATCATAGCATCCCATGTTGCCCACAACCGTGCTCGCGAAGCCTTTTTGCTCTTGGGCGCTGTTGCTCCCCTTTGTGCTGAAATTGGAGGGCCCACCTGTAACTCGCTCTTGGCTGCCCTTGCCTCTGATGGGTGCTTGGAAGGTGCCTGCCAGCTGTTTGATGAAATGACTGAGAGGGGTATTGGTTTCAGCACGCTGGGATTTGGGGTGTTTATTTGGCGGGTTTGTGGAGGGGGTGATTTGGAGAGGGTGGTGAGCTTGTTGGACACGGTTAAGGAATGTGGTTCAGGGATTAATGGTTCTGTTGTGGCGCTATTGATGGTTCATGGGTTGTGTCGGGCTTCTAAGGTATCAGAGGCTTTGTGGATGTTGGATGAACTCAGGAGTAGGGGTTGGAAACCTGATTTCATGGCTTACTGGGTTGTTGCAGCAGCGTTCCGGTCAATGGGAAATGTGGCTGATGAGGTGAAGGTTTTGAAGAAGAAGAGGAAGTTAGGGGTGGCTCCTAGAAGTAGTGATTATAGGGACTTGATACTTGGCTTGGTTAGGGAGAGGCGGCTTTGTGAAGCAAAAGACGTTGGGGAGGTTATAGTTGGTGGTAATTTTCCTGTTGATTATGATGTTCTCAATGCATTGATAGGATCGGTATCAAGTGTTGATCCTAGTGCAGCGATTGTGTTTTTCAATTTCATGGTTGAGAAAGAGAGGTTTCCAACTATTTTGGCCGTCAGTGATTTGAGTAGGAATCTGTGTAGGCATGGCAAAGTTGATGCATTATTGGAGGTGTTCCATGTTTTGAATTCTCAAAACTACTTCAAAGATGTGGAGGGTTTCAATGTAATGATATCATTTTTGTGCAAGGCTGGGAAAGTGAGAGAAGGCTATATTATTCTGCAGGAGATGAAGAAGAAAGGGTTCCAGCCCAATGTCTCGTCTTATAATTACATAATGGAAGCATGTTGTAAGGAGGATCTACTGCATCCTGCAAGGAAGCTTTGGGATGAGATGTTTTCCAATGGCTGTTGCGGGAACTTGAAAACATACAATATTCTTATACAAAAATTTTCTGAAGTGGGACAAGCTGAAGAGGCTCAAATGCTCTTTTACCACATGTTAGACAAGGGGGTGGAACCTGATGTTACAAGTTATACTTTTCTTCTCGAAGGACTCTGCCAAGAAGACAAGCTAGAAGCAGCTTTTGAGCTCTATAACAGGTCTGTCAAACAGGACATAGTCCATGCAAGAGACTTATTGAGCTCGTTTACATTATCACTATGCAAGACAGGTATTATTCACTCAATCAAATATTTGTAACTTAATGCACTGCTAATGCGTGCTTGTCAGCTTGCTGCCTCATTACAATTTAACATATGCTGTATGTCTTCCAAGCAGGACATCTTATGGCTGCATCCAAATTACTTTGCAGTCTCAATCATGATATAGGATGTGCAGAATCCCATATAATTTTGTTGAAAAGTTTGTCAGATGCACAGGAGATTACAATTACCATTGAGCACTTGAAGTGGGTTCAGGAAAAATCACCTTTGATACTAAAAGATATATGTACTGCACTTTTGGATTCTCTTTCTTCTGCTACATGCCCAGAGCCAATGTTACAGTTCCTTAAAAGAATACAAAATGTGTTTGATTTCCCGTACTTTGAAGGATATGTGTGACAGATGATTACAGAGAAGATGATCTTCTCAATTTTGCCATTTGTTAGGTGTAAGTACAACTTAGTAAGAACCTTTACAGCATTTGTCTATTTGGATGAGAAATTTTGAGAGTAATTATTTTTTTAAATATTTGTTCTATATACGATGAATTATGTTGTTTGAATTAGGAAATTTTTAAAAAAGGAATTTTTTATAATATTTTTATCACTTATCTAATCAACCTAAACATTAGAATGTGAAATTCTTACTCGGTGTGGACGCTCCTCTTGCAACGCTCTCTCTCTCTCTCTCTGGATACAGAGCTCTCTCTTTCTCAACTGTTCATAACTAGTTTGTCTCGCTCTCTCATCTCCATGATTTAGGGTTTGTTGATTCAATTTGAGTTTCGTTTTTCATGTTGATGTATGTTTCGATTCTTTTTTATCGTTTGATTTCATTTATTTGCATTATCTTTTGTCTGATATTTATGTATGTTTCAATTCAATTTATGACTTCAATTTTGCATTTCTCTTTTGCCAGATATCCGAATGTTAAGAACCACCTCTGATGAAATAAGTCATGAAAAAGAGATATCAATATCAGGGTTTTACTTCTACAATGCACAGTGAAAGTATTATGATAATATTTTATCAAAGAAAGAGTATGTTAGCATTTGTTTCCTTATGAATTTTTTTTATTCTGATGTTTAAATTGCTCCCTAGTATTTTATATTGGACCAACAACATATTTCCTTATTTGTGGTGCAAATTTGAAACCCTAAGTTCATCAATATCACTAAAGATTTGGCTTCAAATATTGAATGCAATTTCTTTTCCTGCCTACAACAGTCGTATTTCTCGGTATAGACATTTAATAGGCATTTTATAATAGCATCATATTGTATAAATAGAGATTTATATAAATGAATAGGACAAAATAGTTAACCTTATTTTTATGTTTCTGCACAATGCGTAGCATATGAACAAGCTAAATAATAAGCACCACTAATTTACTATACTTGTTTGAGATATATAACAACTCACCTATTTTCATTTAACCATTTAAGTAGGAAACTATTTGAGATGCATTTTTTCAGGTATCTTCTTTTTCCTTATGATTGATATATTTTTGTTTGCCTGTATATGTATGGACTTATAGTTAGTAGGGGTTTAGGGAACAACTGGTTATGATTAGTTTCACGGTTTAATCATTAATTAATAAGAAGCTATATGTTTCTTTCTTCGAAATCAGAATTCAGAACTTAGGACTTGTGTTAGGATATAAGGAGGAGAAATTAGTTCAGATAATTATAATATTAATGAGTTAGTTACTTGAGGTGTTAGTGAGGTATAAATAGGGGTAGAAAATAGGGGAAACGATGATGTTAATTTGTTGGATTGAGCATTAGCTCTTTGTGAAGGGGAAACCCTTCGAGGAGAGAGTACTTTTCAATTTCTTGTTCTTTTCTTTTTTCATTCTAAAAATATTTCTTTTCTTTCTCTTTTCAGTTCTTGTTTCCTAGCCAATTGGTATCTTTTGCCGGATCTTCGAGGAAGAGTTGGTGTTATAGATGGAGGAAGCATAAATTTGGGCCATGGGGAAGTTGCCTGCAGTTCTGGGTGTAGATCCAATTGGTTGGATTACAAGGACTGAAAATTCTTTGAGGTGCAAAAAATTTATTCATTTGAGTTATAATATGCATTCATGAACATGGAGGGCGTAACAATGCTTTGGTTCTATAAATGGTGCCAAGATAAACTTATATTCAGATTGGGAATCATTTTTCAAAGATAAAAGATTCAAAGATGTCTATGGTAGGCACATCTTTGAACGACTGACTTCCATGAAGCAAGAAGGGCAAACTAAGATGGAATCTTGTTGCAAAGAAATGGAGACTTCCACAATGTCCTTGAAAGACAGGACCAACATTTTAAAGCTGAAACATGCTGCACAAGACATTGAATGAAGATGGCGATCCATATTTGATTGAGCAAGACAAAAATTGCATAGAAAGGGAAGTGGTTAAAAATGCATTGAAGTGTAAGTGTAATGGTAATCCATTGCAGTTTTTGAAATAAAAATTAGAAGTAAAGAAGGTTTAATAATCAAGAACCACAACCTTTGTAATGAAGAGGAAACCAAAAATGAAGCGAGATTAGTAAGAGAACAAATATTATGATGGAGGAAGAAGTTATGCATCAATGAAGAGAGTGAAGATTATGAGTCATGAAGATCAGTTTCTTGATAACCCAATTGTAGAGTTAACCAAAGAGAAAGTTGAAGGTGGAGATGCGACCAAACATAATTTTTCCCAAGTTTAGATTTCTATAATATGAATCAGAAATCATTTTTGGACCCAAATTTGATAACCAAAGCGGTTGGAGCATCAATGGCATTACAATTTCAAGGCTCTTGTACAAAATGCACCCTCATCCCTGCTACCCCCTAGGCCTCTACACCTGAATTTGCATGCCGTAGCTAGTGGGCCTTCCTATGTCAGCTAACTATCACGATGCTTTTACGAAGTGAAAATGAAGATCACAAGGATGAAAACGAGCCATGGGATTAAGTTTCCACTTTTCCAGCCTTGAGGACAAGGTTGATTTTAGGAGGAGAGTATCGTTAGGATACAAGAAGAAGAGAAATTAGTTTAAGTAATTAGAATATTAATGAGTTAGTTACTTAAGGTGGTAGTTAAATGGAGAAAATAATGTTAATTTTGTAGCTAGAGCGTTAGCTCTCTCTGAAGGAGAAACACTTGGAGGAGCGAGAGTTCTCTTACTTTTGTTCTTTTCATTCTATTCAATAAAATTATTTATTTCCTTTCTTTTTCTTATTCTTGGTTCTTAAGAACTTATTAGTGGTAGATAATTACAGAGCTGAGTTGTTTTTGTAATGTTGTTGAAGTATGCTAAGTAGAAGGTCAGTTAGAGAAGGGAGAGGGTTGAATAGAGTTTATAAGTGTTTTTGGAAAAATTTTCACAACAATTGAGGGTTGTTTAATAGTTTTAAAATATGTTAACAAATATTTTCAAAAGCATTTATAAAACTAGCACGGCTTATACAACCACAACAGAAGTAACATTGAACATTTTTGCTTTTATACTAGTTTATTTCAACTCGGTAGACTAGATGTTAGAAAAATCTATCTAGAAGTGGAATATTAACACAATTTACACTAAATTACCTATTGTCTATTGAAAATGAAAATCTCTATTAAAAACAAAGAAGAAGAACAAAAGAAACCTCTAGAATATATAATTAGCCCATAAAAATATGAACAAATCAGGTGTTATCATACTAAAGAAAATAAAATGAAAAATGAAAAAAAGAAAACTAAAGAAAATAAATTTTTTAATTTTTCATAAAATTGTAAAGTAAAGGAAAACATGAAAAATGAGAAAAAGAAAACTAAAGAAAATAAATTTTTTAATTTTTCATAAAATTGTAAAGTAAAGGAAAACTATGAAAACTGTAAATGTGAGAAAAAGAAAATTTTCATGAATCAAAGTTTCAAGACTCAAACCAATAATGGAAATGTTTCAAACAACAACGTTGTCAAGAATTTCACTCAAATTAAACTATCTTCAACAACGGTAATCTCGTCACGGTAAGTGTTTCATTCATTCCCTCATGTATTTATGTTTAGTATTTCCACTTAGCACATCATGGTGATAAAGATTACAATAGGCTTAAAAAGCATTTTAACTCCATTACTCATGTAACACCAAAAAAAAAAAAAAATCTAACATCTAGTCAACCTAAATCAGCAGTGTTATATATATATATATATATATATATATATATATATATATATACACAAAT
>Ga0209489_103418_pt1 | contig 31016 bp, 15 predicted proteins | sample SiratrowhiteBW_FD_187527 | JGI IMG/M metagenome (GOLD analysis project Ga0209489, IMG submission 187527) | Root nodule microbial communities of legume samples collected from California, USA - Siratro white BW (SPAdes) (version 2) | ecosystem: Host-associated > Plants > Roots > Nodule | place...
AAAGAATAATCAAGTTGAGTTTATCGATTTGATTAGAAAACTTGACTACTGTAATTCTTAACACTAGGAAAAACTTCCTTCTAAAACTAAGAGTTACATATAGAAAACTAATTTTATTATTACAAGTAATTATATAGTTGAGGCTATTACATGTAATGATATAGTTTTCGCTACTATTAATTATTTGACTTCTCACTGAAAAAATGGTTAGATATTAATACTTTATAAAGAAATACATTTATAAGGTCTCTTTAATATCAATTCCATTTGATCATTGAATTATTGATCAAGTATTATAATATTAATTTTTACATCAATAACAATAAAAAATAAATGATAATTATAATAATTATCATAAAATTATAGTAGACTATTTCGAATTAATTAATAATTCTGTGAAAAAGACTTTCAAGTTAACAATGTATATTTACTATTTATTAGTATTTATTTAGTTGACATATGATTAATTATATTTGGAAGTAGGGCAAGGTAAATTTAGAAATTTTGACGTGATAGAAAGCATGTGATGAAGAATAAAAAGAAAGGGAAAGGGTCCCAGTGGTTGTCTTAGGCATAGAATAGACAATGATATACCACGCATTAGTTGTCTGCCTACAATTTTAGAAAGATTGGCATAACTGTGGGTATAACCATTCCAACCACCTCAAACCATTACAGCTTCAATCTTCACGCAACCTTGTTTCTCTACTTTCCACCCAAAAAGACCACATAAAACAGAAAGTGACTTTAAAATCTTCATATTTTGAGAGCTCTGTCCTGTGAAACAATTTAATTCATTTTTTTAGTTGTGGAGATTAATCATTTGAGATGTCGACAAGTTTGTTCAATGGCTACATGTTCACATGTTAATTCTTATTGAAACAAAGACATTTTTAATTTAAGAAAAATATTGCAAAGTATCACTTTCTTTTTACATTCGCATAATTAAAAATGAAAATAAAAGATAAAAAATTCAAATCAAACGACATCTAAAAATTTGCCGATTTTCCGTTAAAAAAAAGTTTTTCTTTGGTTATTTTATGTAATCATGAGTGATTCGACCTACCAAAAACCAAACTCTTCGTAAAAATAAACCAAATCATTGTATCAAATTGGTTGGGGATAGAATACTTAAAAAAATTGGTTTTAAATGGTTTCAGATTTTTCCAATATGACCATTGTTACCCAAAGCAACTTTTAATCACTTATTTTCCTTTCACATTAATCAGTCTATCATATAATATTTTTTTTCTTCATTACAGAACTATTTTCCAAACATATAAGAGAAGCAAACACTTCTAAAATTATTTACCGTACTCGACCGTTTTTTAAACAGGTGAGAATTCGGTTGGTAGGCAACCGAATAGTTAACGTGGTTTTGTAAATTTTTCATTTTAAATTTAAAAAAAAATGAATCTTCTTAATAAATTATTCTATATATAATTAATTATTAAAATTATTTGTAAAAATATTAATTTATAAATAAAAAATTTATAAATTATATTATAAATTTTTAAAAAATAAATTATATATTTTTTATAATCATAATGTAATTAGTCAGTTTCTAAAAATATAATAATTAATATGATTATGTTTAATTATAATAATAAATTTATAAAACGATTTCAATTAATAACAAAAATTGCTACTTTATTAATTTTATAGAAAATTAAAGGTGTTCATATAAGTTATTATATTTTTAGAAAATAATTAATTAAATATAATTATAAGCATATCATTTTTTATAATTTTATTTATAAATATAATATATTTTTGTATATTTATTAAAATATAATTATATATAGAATATGTAACAACCTAAGAATTGTTATAGGATAGAAATAATATAATTAAACTGATACCTGAATAATTTATTATTAAAATAAAATATTCATATAAATAAATCAAAAAATTAGTTATTCATCTTTCGTTTAAAATTCTATCATTTATTCTTAAAGTTGAGTTTCATAGGTATAGGGGCAGTCATTCTACTGCATATGGCTCTTGAGACTTTAAATTTAGTCTTTATTAGTTTTATGTTCTAGGGATATGTTCATATCATTGATCATAACTCGATGGTGAAGTTAGGTTATCGTTATATTCAATAGGAATGAGAGCTTCTTGTATGTGTTTTTTTGCTTCTAAATATGTAAGAGCAACTAGATTATATGTTTTTATATAGAAGTTAGTTTTAATTTTACATAAAACCTTAGGCTAGAAAAACTAGATGTGAGAGTGATGTGGTTATCATGTTTCAAACTTTCTTACAGGTTTTGATTGCATTATTGAATTGAAATTGTTAATTTAGATTGGGTATGATAGTAACTTATGATTTGTATTGCATATCTACGTATGTTGATCTTAAAGTGATTAGAATACTTGAATGTGATTGATAAAGTGTGTAGATTTAAATTTGATAAGTGTGAGTTAAATGATCATTTGAAGATGATGAATGAGTTTTATATTAGTAAAACTAATATTTTAATATCTAGTAAGAGTAAGTATATAACTTCTTTTAGATCAAGTGTTTTGTGAATGGAAAATTGTGAAATTGGAAAACCGATTCATGAAAGTGAGATAGTTTATTTATGATAAATGGATAGTATTTGTTAAGGTATATGGGCGGGTATTGTAAAATTGATTAAGAGTATGAATCTTGAAAAAATAGAGTTTTCTAAAAAAAAACTATACAACAGTGTCGAGTGAGATATCAGCAACGTCGGGCATATTTCGAGAACAATTGTTCTCAAGTAACTAGCGTTAGGTGTAAGTTTTGTTGCCCCTGGCTCATTTTGAAAGAAATAACTCTCAAGTATTGTGACGCTGGTCACAAGCTCTATGGCGTCGGGTGCAGATCAGTGTGTGAAAAATGTTCCTTTTCATTTTAGTTTTACTTGAAGCTCTTAATCATCTCTTAAATTTTAAGTTTATTATTTATTTACAAATGTTATATTGAGGTTATTGATCATATTATGACGAACTATATAGAATGTTTTGAAATTGTGGAGATATTTTGAATGAGTTTGAAAATAGAAGATATATGAGTTGAAATGTATAATATGATGTTGAGATATGAGGTTGTGATCAAGACATAGTACTTTCAGAAAAGAAAATATCGTGTTGAGATTGTTTAGGATGTGCATTAGATTTAGGATCTACCTAGAGGGAGAAGATATCCAGACTCTACTGGTATACTAGAATCATATAAATAAAGATATTCAGGTGGTGAGAGTCGATGGAGATTCATATGGGTGACTGCAGTTGAAATATAGTCAATCAGAAAAGATCATATTGATTAACCCTATCCTATGATGATGTTTGATTCATATGTCTGTAGTGTTGTGTGGCACAAATAGAAGTTGTATTAGCAAGTATAGAACTCTGGGTCCAATTTAGTGCATGAATGTTTCGAAAGTAAGTCAAGTGTTGTTATATGTTGGTCAATAAAATTTGATATGAACTATATTGGTTAGGAGATAGTTATTGATTTTTAAATGTTTGTTTGAATGGAAATGTATGAGACATGATTGATTTTTTTAATTTGATGGTATTTCATTAAAAATGTTTTGAATTGCTAGCTTACCTTACTTTTATGTTTCTTTGTGTTTTATTTTAAATATGTGATGATCAAGTGTGCTACAAGGGAGTAGATGAAATAACAAATATGCTTATTGAATATTCTTTTGAATGAATAGTTTTATTTTAAGTCATTTTTAAAAAACAATGTTATATTATTTTGAATCTTTATCAAGGAAATCTATTTTGGATTATATATATATATATATATATATATATATATATATTATATATATTATGTAGTGATCTTTTAAACTTCAATTTAAATTGCATTTATGGTATTTTAGGTATAAACTTTTAAGGTGTTACATAGTAATATATAAATAAGATTTATTTTAAATTTTAAAAATATTTAAAAAAAAATACAAAACCACGTTTGAGAAATCTTAACCTGCCAACTGAATTGTCAACCGTTTAAAAAAAGATGTCTAGTATGGTAAATAATTTTAGAAGTGTTTGCTTTTATTTATTTTTTTCTTTGGGACAAATGGGTTATGTAGATAGAAAAATGAATAATTTCAAAAGTAAAAAGAAAGAAAAGTGTGGCAAGGAAATAAAGTCTAGTAAAAACTACCACCATTCTCTTACAAAATACATGACCTAGTTCTTGAAAATATTGTTCGTTTGTGGATTTAATTAACATTATTAAGTTGCTATGATTCTTACATTTAAAATATTATTAATAAGGTGTAACACTTCAATTAGAGCCTTTTTATATTTTAAAAAATAATAATAACAATAAATTTAAAAAATTATCAAAATGTTACACCTTCAACGTTCCAAATTAATTAGCTTTTAGAAGAAGATCAAGATCACTGAAATGTTGCATCTCATATGTCCCAAGTTAGTTTGAAATTAAAACTTAAACATATTTTTATTATTGTATTTTTAATAATAAAATATATAGAAAACTTAAGGTCAAAGCCACTACTCTTGTTGGAAAAAAAAAAACGTAGAACAGTGAAAAAAAATATATTAAATGAAGTCATAGGTCTTATATTTTCCACAAGGCCTGTAGGATATTTTTTATGACCCAACTATTTGTCTTTCCTTTATACAAGGATATTATTAATACGAGACTTATTAGGTAAGGTTTGGAAAAAGCTTGCACCATAGTTAGAATAAGATAAAAGTCAATTTTAGTTTAAGGTTAGAAATATGAATTATAATTTTTTTCTCTGGTCGTTCAATGACATAAAGAACATCTTAATGTAGTAAAAAAAAATAGCTTAATCAAATATGAATAACTATACAAATTAATATTTACATGCTATCCACCATAAGGAATAAAAAATAAAAAAGTTCATTAAACCTCTTTTTTTCTCTTTCTCCTATAAATTTTACTTTTACGTACATAGATAAATTAAGTATTCACAACATAAATTCATCGTATTCCCGTTTTATTTACATGTATATATTTTTCTATCTAAACCAACTTAAAAATTAAAAGAATGAATTATTTATTTTGTTTTTCCTATTTAGTGAAGTATATTATTATTTTATTCTTATTACAGGAAACATAAATTCTCTATGCATTATTTTATCTAATTTTGAGCGGATTAAAGGAAATTTAACAGTGATGTGTTTGAATAAACAACAAAACAAGGAACTTAATATATTTTTTATTCTTAATATATTAAATATAAGTAGATAATAACTCAAACTTTTTTCATTCTAGCCACTAGTTAAGATGAGTTTAATTATTTTTTTACAACTTATTATAAATTTGAACTGGGAAGTTATCTTCAAAATTATTATAATAAATCTAAAATAAATTATATAAATATAACATTAGCTTCCTCAAACATTATTCATTTATCTAAAACAACTTAATGAAAGACTTTTTGAATAAATACTTAGGTATTTTCTACTAAGTTATGAGTTGTTTTTGTAAGTTATCCTATTTTCCAAATAACCTGAGAGTATTATTTATGTACATGTCGGAAATTATTTTCATAGTTCCCAAATATTTACATACATGTCTATGTTATAGAACAAGTACAAGTATAAATAAACTACAAATAAATTATGAGTATGTATAACATGGTATAAACCCAATTAAGTTATTCTTACTGCTACAAAATCATCCATATGAAAAGGGTATAAGGCATATGTACAATTTCAATCGCACCATATAAATCACACCACTAAGCAAACATATTCACGGACGATAATTAAGATCTATCTAACATTTTATGTAAACAATTAATATATAACAACCCTACACCTAAACAGTACACAACAAACAAAATTATGAAGCGAGAGTATGAGAAATATATTGGTATAAAAACAATCATTAACGTCACTCTTCTTATCTGGATAGGTCAAAAAAACTAAAAGAAAATATATGTTAGTAAAATTGAAATTTAGACAAAACTCTTTTATGTTAATTGTATTTGATCATACATAAAAGAGATTTTTTTATATGTCTCGTGATGTCATACTCAACATATAAAAACTCTTTTAAATTTGTTCAAATATAATTGACATGAAAAAAAAAAACTTTATTTAAATCCTTCTAAAAGTATTGTTGCTCATTTTGTTATTTTTGCTCATATGTTCTCTCTACATCTCATTTATATCACAACTATACCATATTACATACCTCATTGCCACTACATATCTACCTATTCATTACATTCCTTAACCTTATTAGTCTTGTGTCTCACCATCTTTACTCCACGTGAGGGAGAAACTTACTATTGTCAGTGACTTTGATGCAATCTCATTTAGTTGCTGCCTCACCCTTACTTGTTCAATTTCATATACATGCTATAATTACTTCAATATCTTGTTATCCTTATTTTGTTTCGTTGAGAGCAGACCTCACCATTGTGACTGCACTACTATCACATTTTCGTTGAGTGTGAAATATTTTCAATGGCTAAACTATCATTTTTTTATCAAAGAATATTTAAAAGGATAAGAATAGTGTTTACGACGCTTGAAATTGTCTAACATGAAAAAGACAGTATTTACGTTAATTCTTTCCCAAACTAACATATAAATGTATTTTTTATATTTATTGTTAAATCAATAAAGCAGTAAGTTATTCTTTTTACATTATCTACATTTATATTAAATCTGAAAATAACGTGATTTGACTCAACTAACTAATATAGGGAAAAAAGTTAGTTTACATAAAGAAAAACAATTAATATGGCAAAAGATTACTACGAAAACAAATTAGATTATATATAATACAACTTTTATTAAATGTTATGATAAAACAAGAAAGAGTTTGGTAAAAGAGGGAATAATACAGTTCATTCATCACTTGCCATGTATGACATCTCAGCCACCATGAATGAATAAATTCAATGCTCTTACCTTTGTAAATTCACCCCAAAGATTCTTCATTATGTGCATTGTATAACCTAGACTTGACGTGCTTCTAACTCCTTTGTTTACTTATTCTTTTGCATTTCGTATAAGAGTGTGAAGATTCTTAAATAATGGAATCAAACTCAACTTTAAAAAAAAAAAAAAGTTAATTCATTAGAAACAATAAAGGGAAACTGTCCTTAATGGCTGTGGTAATTGAGAGGCCAGAGATTCCAAACCATGTCATTTACCGCAACTATATAATATATGTATATATATTAGCAGCATCTAATCTTTTCTCTAATTTCTTTTCTAAGAGAACAAAAAGACGTAATTTAAATAATATTGGAACTAGGGAATAATGGAAAGGTAGAAGGGACACCAGTGATCTGATTAATTAATAGTTTAATTCAAGTAATAATACTATGATCTCCCTTTTTGTTTTATAATTAACTTGATCAGTTATTTCCTCACATTAATTATTTTTTCTCTGTATCTTTTGGCAAAGCCTTAATGTTGCAAGGTCATTTTCACTGGAAAAATAGGTTGGTCTAGATGAACCATTTTGAGGGAGAGAGAGAGAGGTTCCCTTGTACCAAAAAAGGAGCGGTTTCCTTTGGTTAGGCGAAATTCACGGATTTCTCGCACATAGTCTTTATTATTTTTGAATACGACATAAAGTTATATCATATCATATATCACAGCTAAGAACTACCAATATATATATATATATATCACAGCTAAGCTTTTATTTAATACAATATCACAGCTAAGATGACACCATATCACAATAAAATATTTTCAAAAGAAGATATAATGTTATTCTTCATCTAAATACACAATTATACTATTTCTTGTTATGAGATATAGCAACCGAGAAAGGAAACTACGAAATCAAATAAATGTTTTTTTAGAAAAAGAAAAAAAAACAAATTATAATTTTAAAAAAAAGTATTAATATAATATTAGACCAAGTAATTACATAAGAAACAATAAGCTGCTTAGTTCAATATAAATATATATATATATATATATATATATATATATATATATATAGAGAGAGAGAGAGAGAGAAGTGATGCCGGCTATCTATTCACGGATTCATATATTATGAACTTTTTAGTGTAAAAGTATAAATCATGTAAATTATCTCAAATCTACATCATATACCCAAGAACTTGATAGTTGTCTTTGAAGAAATAAAATATAAAATTATTAGCAAATATAGTGAGAACTTACTAAAATAAATATAATTATGAGAAATTGGTGAAAGTGATAGGGCAAGGTTGAAGATGACGTTTGCCTAACTACATTGTTGTTCAACTTGTTATTCCTTCTTTTCTTTTCTCTTTTGAAAAATTCGAATGTTTTTGGCATTGATGAAATGATGAATGGAGGAGGAAACAGGGATAGCAGTAGCACAGGAAAGTGAATAGGAAAGGAGCACGTCTCTTCAATTGACCTAGCTGTGTTTGGCCTTTTCCTTGTGTTTATTGTTTACTAGCAAACAATGTCCAAATTCTATTCTTTTCAAGTAAATTGTTACTTTAATTCCTGAAAACTATAAATGGTGCGTTAATTCTTGAAATTTAAAGATATTAAATTAATCTCCAAAATGATAAATAGATTTCTCAATTTAATAAATTGTAGTTATTTCAATATCTCAAAATATACATTAAAATTGTAATTTTATTTATACTTTTTTTTTAATTTTAGACTATCCAATTATGGATATTCACTTTCAAGTATTATTTTATTTCAAGTGCAAAGAGAAACTTAAAAGACAAAATTATAAGGTTATGTATTTTCAAAGTTCCATCATTAATTAACTCCTAAATATGAAATTTAGACTTAATTATTTAGGTATCATCATTGCATCATTATATATGTCATATTTTCTTACTATGAACATCTTTAATGTAAAGATATTAAGAAGACTCTTAAATTTAAGTATTAGGTTTCATAAAAAAAACTTTAATGTAAAGATCTTAAGAAGACTCTTAAATTTAAGTAATAGGTTTTATTAAAAAAAAAATTTCATTACGACAAAATAGTGTGGTGCAGAACTTCTGTTATATATTAACTAATCGTTAATTTCCTTAATTGTAAAGACCTTAGTCAAATATGTTGGCCAACTACTTCAATGTAGAAGAGGTCAATTGGACTATTAGGGGTAGTAAATAAACCCCCAAGCCTTGAGCAGCATGAGGCTTTTATGAAGTTGATAAAACATTTCCCTATTATGCATGGTTTCTACCCAAAAGCTATGTTATTCATTCAAGAATTAAGAAAACACATGGAGGTATTGTAATGCCAAAACAAAGTTCTACGTTTACAACAAGATGCAATGCTAGCACAACATGAGGTTCGTATCAAAAGCCTTCAAACAGAAGAAAATGAAACAATGTTAGCTCAATCATGAATTGATATGAAAGTCTTAAAGAGAAGAAAATAAAGTTACTAAAACACAAAGTAAAAGTAAATAAAAAATAATGATCCCAACAAATTGGTCTTTGTACGACCCATCCCATTGGAAATATTCCAAGTTCAATCTTTCCTCCAAATAAAGTTGAACTCTTTTGTTTGACATAATTCGTTTATAAAAAAAAAATATTAAAATGTGGCATTACTTAAAAGATTGGAAACCTCTTTCCACAAAGAACTTCAATGGGATTATGTGCTATGGCATTACAAAAAGATTTGTGTAGGATTTTATTAACAACTCTAAAATGCTTTAGTCTAGTTTAATGAGTTAAAGTTGATTTTTTAGATGGCTTGATCACCTTTATCCCAAAATTTAATATGAGATATGTAAATTGTTATCCTTATGAAGTTATCTCGAATACCCGTTCAAGAATTAAAAAAATGAAAATGAAGAGGGTGTATTTCAACTCTGAATGTTATTTTATTTGTTCTAACATTAAAACTAGACTCAGTCATTGATAACTGGAGTATATATATTTATGTAGGGATAAACTATTTGCAAGCCTAGACAATTAGATACACCAAAATGAAAAAGCTCCTTGAAGTAAAAAAAAACAAATATGAATGAGGATTTCTTCTTCTAAACAATGTAATGAATAAAAGTTGACAAGTTCAAAACTCAACAAGATTATAAATCTAAAAGAAAATAATAATTTTAGGATCCCAAATATGGTCATCATACACCTTTAATTGTTTTATGAGTGTAAGTCCTCGAAATTATACAAAACGACAATTTCGTGATTTTACTAACATAATAGCATAATCTAAAATATAGACATGTAAAAACATTGTAGGTTTTAAAGAAACCATAAACATACAACTAAAGTGCATTGGGTATTAAAAGATAAATAAAAACATGATATAAGTTGGTTATACTTATAAGTTTATTTGTTAGACTTGAACAATTTAATCTTAAATAGTATAAGCATAGTGAAAGACTCTTCGTTATTAATATTATTATTACTAACTTGTAAGAGTCACTCATATTTCTCAACCACAATTTCTCACTAATTCATTATAATCCTTTTAAGTTATTACTTAAAAAAACTAATATTTTGACTATTAGGAATATCACAAACTTATAAGTTTATGGTTGTATTATATTTTCGTTGTTATATAATTTAATATTATTAAATTTAATAATTAATAATTTACATGATTTTTTTTATAAAAATATAAAAGTTCATTTGAGGTTTACGGGCTTTCACCAAATTGCTAGGAAAAGAATTACATACACCTATATAAATTATTGGTCTCACTACAATTAAATTATATTATAAGATATATTTTCATTATTTGTATTTACTTTTGAGTGTTGACATCAACTATAGAAACATGAGCATGAGTAATGTGGATAATATAAGATTAGATACATACACACAAGGAAAGCATGTAAAATAGAATTGAATCAAATATCTTAAAAACTAATTGTAAATTTCACATTTTATTGATCAAATAAAAAGTTTAATTTGTAAATATTCAATAACTCATTTCAATTTAATAATATAGATATAAAAGATGTTTGGATGTGTGGACTTCACATTTTCTTAAAAGATTTTATGATATTTTATAGATATTTCTTTAGTTTTATTTAAATGTCCATATATTTTGGTTTTTGTTTTACCGATAGATGTTTACAATTTTTTGATAAATCAATATTTCTTCCTTTACTTTAATATATTCTTAATTTTTAATTAATCTATAAATTATAAGATTTGTGTGAATATTGGATAAAGGCATTTAGTTAAAAAGAAACTTGTGGCTTAGAAATATAAAAAACGAACAAAATATTAAAAAAGTCTCACTTCGTATATGGATTATGAATTTATGATCATAGCTTATAGAAAACAGCTGTAAAATATCTCTTACAACACCATTTTAACCTTTTAAACGACAGTTATATATATAGAATTGACTTGCTATATTAATTGTTTTATCAACATAAAATATTAGAAACTTTTTATATTATCTGAATTATAAAATTAACATAATAATTTCAAATAATTTTTCCCATTTAATATTGGTACTCATCTGTCAAATTTTTATTTTTGAGATTATCATAACCAATATCTTAGACCTCTTGTTGGGTTTATCATAACTTAAATATTATATGTGTATTCTGTAGAGTAGTCTTGTGATTTTTCTCTAACTTTCTTAGTTTGTTTTATGTTTCTATTTCTTTATTGAGAGAAAAGAAAGTAAATTATTATTTGGAATATTAAAAATTATTATTAGATATTTTATGTTGATTAAGAATATAAAGTCAGATTGTAATATATAAGTAGAATGCATTATTTATTTTACAAATTGATTTTATAAGATTGAGTTTAACTTTACTTGGATATAGACATTCAGAGTTTATTTCAGTCATGATTTTTTAGTATTATTATGCTATTATTATAAATTTCTATTACATCACTCATAAATGTTTAATCGTACATTCAAGATATCTATTCATCAAGAGATGTGTTGGAGATTACACACCAACTATAAATAAAGTTAGATTATAATATGTAAGTTGTGTAATTCTCATCTTACAAATTGATTTTATAGGTGAAATTAGACATAAACACATTTACTAAGAATTATAATTATAACTAATTAGTTTATATTTTGATATAAGATATCTCCATAATCTTCTAGTGAGTAAAAATATTCATTCTACTTATTAAACTCATCATTTATACAGAGAATCTCTAAAAATTCATGTAAAGAGAAATAACAATTAATTTGTATTAGCAAAAGTTACAAAAATCTTCACCACAGTTGAACACATAACCACTCATATAGTAGTATTGATCCTACAAAAATGTTCATGTAAGGAATATTAGGTTAATGAAGAAAGGTTGTCTTTAGTGTTGAACCGACTTTGACTTTTCAAAGTGTCTACTCGTAGTCCGTTTGTGTATAACCTCAACCTTAACATTCAGCAGACTCAACACTTAATCAGAAATATGTCTTTCTATTCTTGACCTTCTAATGAGATAATCGTCATACCTGTAGGGTGTCCCCCTTTTATAGGAATGATAATGAGTCGACTCACTATTCATCAGGACCCATAATTATCAACCTTATTAACTAGGAAGGTTTATATTAATTACCTTAATTATGTCTTTTCCACTAATTCAAGGTTTAGTGAGTTAATTCCTTGAATTATGTGGTGAACTCGGTTTGACTTATAAGAGAAGATCGACAATGATGATGTTTATCGGCTAATGATCTTAAACTGACTTCAAGTAGCAGGATTAATGACCATAAACCGACTTTGAGTAAGATTATTTTATCCAATCCCCAACCTTATTAACATAAGGGATTAAATTAATCACCTTAATTAATATCTTTTCTACCAATTCAAGGTTTGATGGATTCATTCCTTGAATTATGTGGTGAACTCGACTTGAAATATAAGAAAAGGTTGGCAATGATGATGTTTGTTGACTAATGATCTTAAATTGACTTCGAGTTGCAATATTAATGATTATATGATGACTTCGAGTAATATAATTATTTTAGCCTATAGTACAAATATCAAGAGCTTCTAAAAAAAATAAAAATTTTATTTTGATATTCATTTTTATTATTTTTACTAATTTAATATTTTAAAAATAATGCATTTGTCATATAATTTCAAATATATTACTACTATTTATTCATTAACGAAGTAGTACTCTATTATTCACAACGAAACTACCAATAGGTAAATACTTTAATTATAATAAAACTCAAGTTTTAAAGCTTTTATTTTGAACACTTTCTTGTGAGTGAGCTTGCTCTTTATCTAAATATGAAAATAAAGCTACTATATACAATTTGTGTCATGTAAACAACTTACATTGTCACATGCTGGCCCTATAAGTCCTCCACTTATTATTGTGTTCTCCTCTACTCCAAAAAGGAATCAACTCAACCACCATTAAAACCAACGTCTCTTTTAATTGTGATCAACCATTCCCTTATTATTTCCCACAACATAAATATCTCCACCACAAAAACAAAACAAAACGTTTTGGATGTCCCATAAAGACACCCTCATTAGCATTGCTTACACCCACATATTAATATTCTATTCATCTATTTAATTTAGTTTGATTGCAAAAGTGAAGACTTTGTTTGTTCTTACTCAATGCTCAACAGGCCAGATTATTGTGGGGCTTTTCATTTGTCTCAAATCATACAACTTTATCTCAAATGCAAATAAAGGTGTCATGTTTTTCCATGTATTCCCCATAGGACCTCTCGTCAAATAAAAGAGATCACTCGCACCATACCGTGCCCCCTTAGTGCCTGATTCTGCAATGTAGCCATACATTAAACATACACATGCACAAGTTGCATGAAAATCTTAATGGGTGTTAAAATTACCTTTTAATCTCATTGCTAGAAGAATAAAATTAGCCATAGAAAACATATATTATTTGCTTATATTTCTTCTTAAAACTCAATGAAATTTTGAGGAGAAATAATAAATTATTCATTTTTCTTATGAATTAAAAAATATAACATGAATGTGTATGTGTATAGTTTGATACCCTAAACGCTAATGTGTTGTCCTTTTGTTTGAGAGAATTAGAATAATATTCCTTGTTTAGCGTGCTGTGTTTGTGAAATACAAATTGCAACCTTTCTCACCGCCCAATAATGCTTCACATGACCACACGTCTTTACACGTATGATTGACACGTGTGAGAATGGCAGTGGAGAAAGTGCGAGAAGTTGGAATTATTATAAGTGGTTAGTGCACGCCAAGAATCTTTTTTGTGGGTTGCGGACTGTGGAATGCTTGGTTTTGAAGTTTGTTCTTCATCATATATATTTATATATATATTGAAATTATTATTACCAATATATCTGAATAAGTATTTTATAACAGAGATCAAAGAAACAAAATGGAAAGAATTAATATCAACATTTTCAACACTTTTTTAATAATAAATTTTTTTATAAGCAATAATAAAGAGATTTAGTAGGGGTGTGAAGTGTTTTTATCTCTAACTAATTTCTCTAGAATATTTGTTCCTAAAATTTTTATAATAATAATAATTATTATTATTCTAAAAATAGTGCGTGAACTTTATACTTATTTAAATGCTTACACCTTTTTATGTTCATAATTACTATACCATTTAAAAGTGGCCCAGCTCGTGGCCATGTTCTAAGTTTTAGATGGAGGTTTCTGCAAATAAATCAGCCAAATCTTAAAAATACTTTTGTTTAAAATGTTTGATCAAATACTACACTTTAAAGGGTATTAACAAAACTTTACTTTTGTTGCACTGGTGTTATTTTATTGGTTGACGTCTTTGTTGTTATATAGGGACAAAAGATTTATTGGTGTACCCTTATTCTAGGGTGATTTTAATTGGTGTCCTTATATTAGGCTTATATTAGGCTATATTATGTTTTATAGCTATATGAACTATTTATAAATATAATAAATGCTAACATCTTTATGTAAGTATATGTAATGCATATATAATTATAGTAAATTTGTATTTGACTTGAGTACCAGAATTTCTCTTACATATTCACTTTCTTCGACAACACTTGGGTTGTGATAGAGAGAAAACCACATTCATGTACCTTATATCTCAATAAACAAATGATCTATTTGAAGGAAGCCAGTCTAAAACTCCAACTCAAATATATTATTTTAAACATATATAATATTAATGAAATTCATAATAATCTTGCAAATTCAATTGCAGCCCTTTAATGTGGAGAATATCTTAAGTCATATTACACAAACTGAAATAATTTAAGATGAAAACTTAAAAGATGTGTGTTTGTCTCATTATCTTCATGCTAGTTGAACCTTATCTTAATCTTTTCCATGAATAATATATTTGGTTTGTGAGAAAAGATAATGCTAATGATAAATGAATTCTTTTATCAATAAGAGCAAATGACCAAGTTGTAGTAGCATCTTTAGCCACTTTAGCCACCAATAAATGATTTGGAGCAAATTTGTATGGTATGGGAACAAATGCTACTTCTAAATCAAGTGTCTATCAAGAAGGTCAACCTCACATTGAAGAGCCTAACATATGTTCAAATCCATGTTTGACATGTGTCTAGCACAAGGTGGTGTCTCATACCTCACTTACATTGCTAGATGGAGATTTATTCCCTTCCATTTGTAGAAATAAAAGACAAAACTTTGCCAATTGAACTATATACAAACAAGAAAGACCTTAATAAGCATATGATTTCCTCAGTTAAATGTTCATTGGATCTTGTAGGAATTCTATTGACTCCTGAACAATGAAAAGATATCAAACAGATTTCGAAAATCATTAATGAAAATTTCCAATTATACTTTTGTTGTGCAACTATATGACATTTACATACTGGTTATTAACCAAATAACAATAACAGAAGTTTCAGAAAAGAAATTAATATACACAATAATGGATATTTCTTTTAATCATTGTTTCTCATTACTATCACTATATCATTGCTAACATTTTTTAAATAAGTAAATAACAATTTATAATTGCTAATTTCTTAAATTACAAACAAGTTCAATAATTTACTCATTCTAAATTTAAGTATGTAAAAGTTAATAAACCTGTCTATATCCTTGTATAATAGTCTGAGTTATACTTCTCAATTAATTGCACTATGAACATCTAATAAAAACATATCTCAACAATAATTTTTAAAACTAATAAACATCAATAAATTTATTAATAAAAACAATTTTAGAATATATTTTCGGACAAGCGTGATATCTTTGACTTCCCGTGATAATTATAAGACATTCATTACAAAATAAATAAACAATATATTATATTTTTTTTTACTGAGGAGAAAATGTTGAGACAGTCCACACGCATATATTTTAAAAACTAAAATATTTATAAAAAAAGAAAATAAAAATTATATAAAAAAGTTAAAGAACTTCTCAAAATAAAAGAAATAAGATGAACTTCAACCTTTAAACTACCTAACGATGATTAATTCTTCTAGCAATTTCACATGTTTTCGTATCAAATAAGATTATACTAATAAAAAACTATAAATTAAAATAAATTAACTTAAACAATTATAAATAAATTTAATATATTTTATATCTAATTTTGTTTCATATATATTCATCCTTCTCTTATGGATAATGAAATTTAAAATAGATATTTACATAAGATATATAATGTCTACATAGACGTCTGTGAATCAAATGAGTTAACATAATTAATGTAATATATTAAAAACCAAAAGATCTAATACAACTAGGTTGTTATGTACATCAATTTCAAAAGAAATTACAAAATCTAAAATGAAAAATAAAACTAAACATATTAAGGAGTTGCAATCAAAACTTTGAGTTCTGTTGCATTATTAAAAACTGTACCAACTATTTATGTGCCCTTTTCTAGAATATATAATTTTAGGTAGGATATAATCATTGGTAAACGAAAAAACAAAGCAAAGTAAATTTCAATATCGTATTATATTTCAAAAATCTATTAAATAAAAGGTTAAATGGTAAATTATATGTTATATGTCTTCTAGAGATTCAAACTTAGGGGACACTTAAGATCATTTAGTTACAATTACCTAAATACCATTAAGTGATACGAACTTTAACAACCATATTATACAATTTCTTACTTAATTAACTCATTCTTACTTAATTAACTCATAAAACATGCTCAGACATCTTATACTAGAAGTTATATTTTAATAGAAGTTAAGTAGTGATTTAAACAATTCATATAAAAATATTTTAAGAATTACATCTAGTTTAGAACAATAAATTCTAAATATAAGGGTTTAGGGTTGTATATCTAAATCCTATTCTTCTATAAAATTTCATTTTGTATTCTAGAGATGAAGAAAAATGATATAGAAAAACAACTCATCGAAAATAACAACTTAATTAGAAGGAGACAGTGAGAAGGATGATAAGAATGCAAGGAAGGATGAAGAAGAAGAAACTTACAACTTTGTCCCTTATGTAGCTAGGATCTTACAAAAACCTCTTTTTTGTTCTATTTCACAAGTGAACAAAATCTATTGAGAGTTATTTATGCTTGTCACGATGTGAATCCCATCAGCAAATTCCCATTTTTAATTAAATGATTGAATTTCACTAAATAAAGTGCAAATGAAGTGGATTGGAAATGTTGAGTAACTTTGAACCTGTTGAGCAAATTATGAAAGAAAACATTAATTCATTTCTTTTTTTCATAATTTTGTTAGGTGAAATCAAATCGGTTGAGATAATTTTCTATAGAGAAAACATTTTGAAATTGAAATTAAAAGGGTTAAGCCATTTTACAAAATGCCCTAAAAATTATTTTAGATGTTACACCCCCTTAGTCTCCACAAAGATCATAGAGATCATATACATATTCCTAATTGTTATATAAAATTTCAACATAATTAAGATTACTCCAAGTGATTTGACTAAGTGTTTTACGACAAAGTATGAAATATAAAGTCAATTGTTTTTAAAATATTATATTTCGATATCCATGGTCTATTAATCACAAATACAAAACAAATTACAATATATCTTCGTCTAATAAACTTGTGCTTAGACACATAATAATATATGCAATCTTTGACATTACATAGTATAACTCAACTTATAAATTCTTATATTATATTTTTATAGATAATGTTCTTTTATTTAACCATTAAAAGGATCTCGCAAGAAAAGTCAACATCAAAGATATTCTAAAGAATGTATAGAGACAATTAGCTCCAAAAGGGGGTTGAATGGAACCTTAAGATTCTATTCACAATGAAAAATAACAAACCTTCCAATATACTTTCTAACAGATCATCTAGTCAAGCAAGTAAGATCGTCTAGTAAGAGTAGAGAAAATAATAATAAACAAATTTTATACCGGTTCACCCAAGACCTAGACTACGTTAAGTCTTCCTTAGGCAGCTTACTTAAGAGATTCTACTAATCAAGAATCTTAATTAAACTGGGTATGCAATATAGGTTATCTCGAGTACATAAGCCTCTCCAAGTTATAATGAGTACATAAACCCCTCTAGGTTATCCTTCTCAAACTCCCTCTTAGACTGAGATCTCTTAAAAAGAAAGAGAACACTCTCACAGAGAGCACATTTTAAGTTCACAAGGGTATAACTTAACAAAGTGAAGGATTTACAAGGCTTAGCACACAACTCAAAAAGGAAAGACACTCAAGAGTTAATAGATTGTATATCTCTTGGTATCTTTTGTTTTCAATGTAACTTTTAATACATTGTTGCTTTTGTTGTTGTTGATATTCATCTTCAAACACCTTATATAGCTTCTTGAATTTGACTGTTGAATCTCTAACCATTAAGGCATGATTCTACACAAAATTCATCTTTGCATATCTTCGTCTTCATTATTGTAAACGCTTTAAAAGGAAAATTTTGATATTATCTTCAAACTGAATTTGTTTTGAATTTGCTTAAGAAAACAATTTGTACACGTAAGATGTAACAGTTAATTTAAAATATCTTAGAATCAATTAAGCTATTTTATTTTATTTCTAATAAGTCATTTTATAAATTAGAGATATATTCAAGAAGAAATTTGTATTAAATGATACATGAAGAGAAATTATTTTGAAAAACAAAGAATACTTCAAGACTACACAACAACTTGAAAGTATTTTTAATGGCTACTTTTCTCATTACCTTTATATATTGACGACATCTTGAAGAAGAAATATTGATGACATGTATGAGATTTTTCAAGAAAAAACAATCATGACAATATTGTGCCCTAAAATATCATAATTATCATAATTTAACAATAACAGTGAAAATCATTCATATTCAAATCATTAACCAATTTTATCGATCAAATACCACCATTTTCATAAATCAATTCCACTAACATAAAAAAATACAACCATATTAACCATAATCAAATGTTATATTAATAGTATACACAATCCTAATATCCTTTCAATTGTATATTTTTATATAAAAAATGGTATATATAATTATAATAATATATTCTTATTTTTAGCACTCTAATTCATCCATAGGTATTTATCCTAATGTTTTTATAAATATCTGAAATAGTTCCTCAAGATCTGAATAGACTAACTATAACTTCTTATTTTTTTCATAGTTACAAAAATATCAACATCATCACACACATATATATTCTTTAAAATTTTTCACAATAAAATTTCTCTCTTCATAAGGAATCAATACACATACAATTTTAAGAAAAGGAAATAAGAACTACAAAATATAATTCATTTTCTCAATCCTTGGCTCATTTATGCTGAGATTGTCCTTCTACAACATCACATGCTCTCGTGTAACACATGATCATCACAGTTGATAAACAACACAATTACCTAAAAATAGGATAGTGAGATTTTTTAAAAACATTTTATACATGTATGTATTAAATCATACAAACATGTTACATTTAAATCTCATCCATATACTTCAATGGATATAATATCAATTATTAATTTAATTAATATCACAACCAAGCGTCTAACTATCAACCCATTATTTACATCTCTTATGAAAATAATATTCACACATCTCATACGTTAAATTAGACTTAAAGATTTACACTTGTTACACTACCTTCACTAAGTTGTTACCACCGCAAAACTACATAATAGGAACATCTTTTCACTCATATGAAAAGTAAATCCTTATGACCTATCTGACATAGTTCTTTTTCACACCGTATACTAGGTCATAGGAACCTCATTTGACTCTTATTACCTGATATTTTCTCTTTTGTGAATTCAATATCAATAAAGTCAAGATATCTCCTTCATGAATTCCCACTTTAATACATCACCAACATCTTACCATAGTATTCATTCCTTGAAAATAACTATGTTTCCACACATCATATGTTATATCACAACCATAACATCATATACTTTCATTCACATACATTTATTCTCAATTCAATTACTAATACTATCATTCATTCGTCATTTATCACATTTAATAATATTCAACCCAATATATTGACAAACAATATAATAATCTAATGAAAGATAAACAAATTTAACATTTAGGAACATTTAAAAACATGTTTTTCAAACTAAAAAACACCCTCTCATTGAACCAGCAATTTCATTGCCTAGCAAATCAAACACATGTGGCAATTCCCCTAGGCACCATTATACTCGCTTAGCCAAAGGTGTAAGCACACCCAATAACTTTTAATTGCCTAACGACTAAACCATTGAGAATTTTTCGTAAAAAAAAAAAAAAAATCTCACCTAAGAAGAATTGATTTTCCCAACAACTAAAACTCTCATGTTTTTAATTAAATGAATTTTGCACAATGAAACTTGGTTGACCTAATGACCAAAGTTCTCGAGTTTCAATTAAATGAATTTCATGCAATGAGAGTTTTACTCGATTAACAACTCTGTATAAAATAAAAAATTCTGCATACTATAACAAGTGATACAATTGGTTCAAATTGAGCTTTTATTCCTTTCTTATGCTTAACGTCGATTACTTTGTTCCAAAATAACAACAACTTCAACCAATTTGACTAAATTGAAATTTATAATTTTTCACTACTAAAATATTAAACATAACTCGTTTAAAATCTATTCACTAAAACTATAAAATTTTTATCTCAAACACTTTCAACTTTTCAATATCCCATGCATAACTTAACAATTTGAAAATATTCAAACAACACATAATCTCTGAGAAAAATGAAATATTGAGAGCATATCACCTTCATATTCAAATCATCTATCCTAAAATACTATTAAAACTTAACTAGCTTGTGTTACCTACTAAAGCTTGTTTACTCAAGTTTAAACTCCCAACTTCTCCAACTTCATAAGAAAGTTAAACATGTATATAAAAAAACTCTAATCAACAATCTAAACACAACTTCATACCTCTTGAACTAACAAAGATTTATCTATGTCCTAAAAGAAACATATACAACACAAAAAAAAAACTAGACACGCAAACTTTCCCAAGAAAAATAACTCCAGAAAAAAGTAACGAGAAACTTACTTATAAGCAATTTCTAATTAGATAGAAATGTTTTATTTTTTATCAAGATCTCTAAGATGAGTTCTATTTTTTTTTTTTTAAATGAACAAATAAGAGAAGACGAATAAAAAATATATTAGAGAAATGATGATTTTTTATACAATAAAGTTTAAATAGTTAATTTTTCTAATTATAAGCTTTTTAATTAAATAATAAAATGTTTATATTTCATCTCCTTTAAAACACTTGTAAGGTCTTTACACTAACATCCTTTAACTCAAAGAATTTCAAAATCAAGATAACTTAAAAATAACTTAACTTTTTCAATCAAGAAACCTGATCCAAAAGCCAAAGATATTTCACATTCAAGACTAGACTTGTACAAACCAACTCCACGATTTGAGAGTAGAAAAAAAAAATATAACTTGATAAAAATTTTAATCAAGTAGATTTTTTTTTTTTTTTTTGTATTCTTTGACATCTTTTATAATGTAAGATCTATAAAAAAAAATGTGAGATTTTGTTACAAAACTTGAAAGAAAACTAAATATTTTTCTTTCTTATAAATAAAAAATAATAATTGAATTTATAATTTATATATTTAAACCTAACTTGAATTTAACATTCAAAGTCCAATCTTATCTCGTCCATAACCCATAAAATATATACGAATTATATACTATTATGCTATGTGTTATATAGTATTATACTTCACTATACTCAATGATTAAATGAATAATAATCATTCGTCAAAAAAATTATAATAATCATTCTTCTCACAGAAAAAGTGAATAATAATCATTCTACGTAAAAAATAGTTCAATGACCTAAAATCATACAGAAACCACTTTGCTCATATTATATTTTTAATTCCCTTATGATACGCACTTAGCATTTAAAATTCCCAAAAGCTTTATAAAAAGCATAAATGCAATTATTATGTTAGTAAAGATACCTCATACCGCTTTGTATATTTTATTGTTAATATTGTATCATATGAGATTCATCTAAGAAAAACATTTAATTTCCTTCTTGCAAGAAAGAAATTTTAAAAAACATTCATCTAACCATTATATTTCATAATATTTATTTTATTATTTTGAAATTTTAATTCAACATTTTGATATTGATATATAATAGTTTTTATATTAAATTTTGTGATCATTATATTAATTAAGATAATAAAAGCATGATGTATGCTTAAAAAGTATGAAACTTTACATTATTTTGTGTTTGGTTCCAAAATATTTTAGAATACAACTAAAATGAATAATAAAATACATAATATAAAGAATATAATAAAAATAAATAAGCATTTTTATACCATTTTGCTCATTTATGTTATTTCTTTTTGTTTTGATTTTTGTTATGTTGTTATAAAGCTAATAATACTTATCATTATAAAGAAATTTTTCCAATTAAGTTTTGGATATATTAAATTATCTCAATATTGAATGGTTTTAACGAAAATAAATATAATTAGGTTTTGTAGTATTAATACTGAAATTAATATATTGTTAGAATGAAAAAATATAAAATAAAATATTGTTTAAGAAAAAGTGCATAATTCAATCTTTTAAGAAATTAATAACAATATGAAGAGTTATAGCATTTTATATTAACATATGGATACTTAAACCATGACAAAAATGCAAAAGTTTTAACATAAGAATACATAAAGGATAAAATCGATTCGAAACTTGCATAAAAAAAAATTCATGTTATTTCCAACAATTTTATGTTAAAAAATATTTAAAAAGACAAGCACACTTGCATGGAAAAACTAACTCAATTATACATCTATTTTATGCACAAGATTACACATAAATACTATGTGAACAAATAATCTTAAATTTGGATAATCTTATACTTTGAATTTAAGGGTTTTTTTCGTAAAGATGTATGATGACTCCAACTTAATTTTAAGAAACTTAAATTTTGTTGTCATAATTTTTAAATTTTTAACAATTATTTAAGTATTTGAAAGTCTAAAACTGCAAGAAAGAAGTTCATGATATGTTTGAATAATAAAATGTATATAATTGAAGTCTACCTGTTTATCAAAATCGTCAAACGATGAGTTAAATGATATACTAACTATGAGACAATTTTGAACTTCTTTCTTCTTTTTTTCTTCAAAATTAGAAGAGTCAAGTTCTTTTCACGTAGACATTAGGATTTTCTTTTTAAAGAATGTTATGGCCCAAGATGAAAATAATGACTCTGTGTTTGAGAAGGACAATTGAGCAGCAAAGTTCAAGTCCAGACGTAATACAAACAGGCCCAAGTATTTAGAGGACTGTGTTACCAATTAGTTGGGGAAGGGTATATGATGCTTTAGTATAAGTTTGGGTGCAGAGTAATATTTCTTTCGGGTTGTTACAATTTTGTTTTAGATATTATTCTCTGATATCAGTAACATATAGTTATGCAGAACTTTTGAGATATTTTCATTGAATAATCACAGAAGAACCTTTTGTTTTCTTTTATCATCTTGGAGGTAGCCCTCCCTTGAAGAAGGGCTTTACACTTTGGTGCTTTCATTGAGAGAATTAGGGTTCAATGACAGGATCATCAAAAAACAATGAGAAGCTCGAGGCAGCCATTAATCAGCTTTTGGTGAATCAACGAACCTTTCAAGAAGAAATCAGCAGTCGTATGGCTAATCTAGAAGCCCAAGTCATCGCTCGTAGCAATATTGGACCTTAATCTTCTAATAATGGGCTTTCTCCATTCTCACGTACGGTGGTGAAACTGGACATTCCACGTTTTGATGGCTCTAATCCTTTGGGGTGGATTTTCAAAATCACCCAATATTTCAAGTTACACAACATATCGGAAGATCAACGCCTTCGAATCGCTTCTTTTTCCATGGAAGGGGAGGCCCTTAGCTGGTTTCAGTGGATGCATTCAAATAATCAGTTAACCTCCTGGGCAACTTTCATTCATGCTTAGGAAATCAGGTTTGCTCCATCGCATTATGAGGATCCTAAAGAAGCTCTTTTTAAACTGTGCCAAACAACAACAGTAAGAGAATATCAAACTCAGTTTGAGTCACTAGCTAATAGAAATGTGGGATTACCTCCTCCATTCTATTTGAGTTGTTTTATTTCAGGGTTAAAACCTGAGATTAGAAGAGAAGTTCAAGCCTTCCAACCTATTTCTTTATCACAAGCTATTAGCTTAGCCAAGTTGTAGGAAGAAAAATTTGCAGATTCTACACTCCCTAATCGTCCCCAACGTTTCACCCCAGGAGTTGCCAAATCGTTCATAACCTTAGATTTTAACCCTTTACCATCCTCAAAGACACCCACACCTTTACTCCCAAACACTGCATTTCTGCATAAAACCCTCCACCCATTAAACGCCTGTCCCTTGTCGAACTCCAAAATCGAAGAGAAAATGGTTTATGCTATTATTGTGATAAAAAGTACAAACCAGGTCACAAATGTAAGAAACAATTTTTGTTGTTGATTGCTGATCCTGAAAATACAGATGAGCATTTGACCAATTTATTGCTATCTGAAAACCAAGACCAAATAGACCCGTCTGACCCACCCGATAACATGCCAGCCCAAATAAGTTTTAATGCCTTATTAGGCCATTCAATTTCGCAAACATTACGAGTTTTGGGCCGCATCAACTCCTCATCAATTACCGTGTTGGTTGACAGCGGAAGCACTCACAATTTCATACAAGACCGAAAGGCTAAGTTCCTAGGTCTCAAGGTCATTTCGGCACAAGGATTCCATGTTCTGGTTGGCAACAGTGATGAACTCTCTTGTTCGGCAGTATGCAAGCAAGTCCCTCTACATCTAGGGAAACATAAATTCCTAGTTGACTTGTTTGTCTTGCCCTTGAGTGGGGCAGAACTTGTACTTGGAGTCCAGTGGCTTACTACTCTAGGGCCAATTCTCACAGAGTCATTATTTTCATCTTGGATCATAACAAAGAACTTCTCTTTTCTTGTTATTTTGCACAGACATTCAAACCTATACAATTCTTTAGATTATTGCAGTCGTAACATATAAACTTCTCTTTACATTTCTTTTTATCTATTTTAGGAAACTTCCTTCTATTTTTTAATCCTTCATTCTTTCACTATATTTTGTTGAGCTTTTATATGAGAATTGATGAGTTTTTTAGAAGGTGGAAGGATATATAAACTCAAAGAGGTGTTATAGAATAAGCATTTTTCATGGATGTTCTTTGAAGCTTGAGACAACGAAAAAAGAACACCTAAAAGCAAGAACATGTTGAAAAGAAACTAGAAAATGAATTGGTAAAAGAAATTACAACATACTACATTTAAAATGAATTCAAAGGATAAATATACATGAAATGCATCACTTGAAGAAGTTCAACGAGATAAAAACCAAAGGCAAGAGTTTCATACTTTTAAGACATTCAGTTATTCTTATAAAGCTTATTTGTATTAAATATTCAGATGTAAGTTTACAAGAAAAGTTTGACGTTATTTATAAGAGAAAGTTTCATATGAGGCTTAACAAATAGGTAAAAACATAAACCTAATGATTATGATGACTACACTTAATATATCAATAATCTTATGATTAATACAAAGTTAACTTTCTTAATGTTGGTTAAGCACATAAGAAGTCCTTTGAAAGGAGAGATGCATGTAAAATAGTTATAACATTTATAGGAATTACTAGATCCAAAAGGAGGTTGAAGAAGACTGGAATAATATATGGCATTTGAGCCTTAATGAGTGACTGCAGCTCTTAATACACATTCAAAAACATCTCAATAAATTTTCCGTAGAGATTTCTTTTAATCAAAATTAATTATACGATGCATCTTCCTGAATATTAAAACATTTAAAACATTCCTATTACAGCAAAGTTGTTTCCACTAAATTTCTTCTATTTGAGACTAAAACAATTTCATTTTACATAATATTTTATAAAGTTAATATCTGTACTTTATTCAAATTTCAAATAACATCAAAAGAATTTACTTTGATTAGCGTCACTCATTTCCAAAGATAAAGAAACAATCAAAATCTTGTAAAGGTTTTCACAATTTCCAGCTTAGTATTTAATCCACAATTAATTATTATTTTAATTTTAAATAGAGAATAGCAAATAAGTGAGCAACTCAATCACATTAAATCACTAATAGAATTTTTTTAAAAAAAGAGTTATTTAAAAGTTGCAAGATAACTAATTAATTCAAGAATGTAAGGTGTAATTCTCATTTAATTGTTAATTGTATTATCTATAATCATATATATTAGCGGTTCAAAGTTTCTAATAATGCAAGCATTCAAAATTCCAAATATTAATTAATTATAATTACACGAAATCAAAATCAATATGATCAATTATGGAGAAATTGCAACCACACCTTGGAAATTTTGCACTTTGAATTGTTTCCAATTTATATCCAAAAGATTTTAATTTGAATTTGATTTAAAAAATATTTCCCTTATAAAACCATATTATGACCTTTCCATTAATTAACCCATAAAGAATGTTAAAAATACAGGTATATATATTTTCTTCCTTCCTCAGGATTTCAGAGTTCAAACATTCAATTCAAATTAAATTTCCTAATTACTCATTTATGCAGTGCATAAAATTAAAACAATCAATTTGTTTAAATGGAATAAAACTAATTTAAGCCTTTTAAATTTAAAAGGAAATATGCAAAATTAATTTAATAAAACAACAATAAAAAAAACTTATCTAGATTTACAATCTGTTTGTATATATTTCTTATATTTAGAGACTTGTGAATATTACTATAATAGACATATATATAATCAAATACAAACACATACTTAAAGTATTGTTATCATCAAAACTTTATTAAATAATTTAATTATCTAAAGAGACTTTAAACTATCTAATGATTCAACAACATTCATATGCACTTGAAAATAATATATGCAAGTAGTTACAATTTAACACATGCCCTTGAAACTAACATATTAAAAGAAGACATTGTGTCTCTTATCTTCCTGTTTGTCTAAGTAATTCCTCTAGGGTTTATAGAATATCTTTGATCCCACTAGAATATTCTATAATCTCTTAAAAGAATTACAATTTATTTTGCTTTTTTTATTTATTTCTTCTTCAATTTCATTAAGCCTGACTCTTATAAATCTTCCTTGAAGTTTCTTTTTTTATCTCTTCCTTTTTTTTCTTATCATGCTTGTCGTTAGTACTCTTGAATTTTATTATAAATATTTTTCTCCCTCTTAAGTTGATTCTTCATCCATAATCATATTATCCTTTTCTTATAAAAGAGAATTCATCCATAAATTTGAAGAACCTAAGTCACAAGGAGACAAACCACTAACCTTGCAATTATGGCTCACATTATATTCATTAGGAATATTTAAGTTGTAAGCATTATCATTTATTCTTTCAAGAACTTTAAAATATTCTTTCCTTTATTCTGAAGTTTTGATTTCCTTTTATTAAGATATATATCATTTCTTAAGTGCATCCAAACTCAATCTTTTAGGTTAAAAGATGATTTTTTTTTTCTTCCTTTATTGGCAGTTGTTGCATATCTACTTACCTTATTCTTAATCTCTTGTTTAATCTTGATATGTAGATGTTTTATTAATTTGGCTCTTGCAACTCCATTACACATCATGACTTTAAAATTATGAAGAAGTAATAAATTAAGAGGGGTTAATTGCAAAACGTGAGTGAGAAGTTGTGGAATTAATCATTTTGTTATAAGCAAATTCAAGATGAGAAATGAAATCCTTCCATTATTTGAGATTTTTATAAATCATACAACAAAGTAGTTGAGAAAAAAAGTTTATTAACCACTTTAGTTTGACCATCAGTTTGGGAATGACAAGTAATTAAAAAAGTGTAACCTTACCACTTCTTTGAAGAATGGGTTAACAATAAAACTAGCATCATCTATCTTGTAGCAAGGTATAAAGTGAGTTATTTTTGAAACATGTCTCAACCATGAAGATAAAATCATGTCCACTCCTTGACCTTGGATATCTAAGTACAAAATTCATCAAAATATTATCTTAAGTAAGATTTACGTTTGTAATGGTGCAGTGGATTTTTGCACTGATTTGGATATCTCTGTAAGGTTCATAGGTGTGTTTTTATTCCGGGGTGCAATGAGTTCTTGCGGGGGTAAGTGTATTGAAATGTTCTTGGTTGAACTGTGTTCTTTAGTGAATTTATTTGCTTGAGAGGTAAAGAGACTAGACGTAGCTCTTGAAGGTTCTTTAGTGAATTTATTTGCTTGAGAGGTAAAGAGACTAGACGTAGCTCTTGAGGAAGAGTGAATCAGTAAAAATCTTGATGTTATTGCTCTCTTTCTCTCTTTCCTTTATCTTGCATGCACGTATCTTTACGTATTACTATTTCTGCATTGCATGCATGCGTTGTGTAATTGTTTGATTTTGCATTTTGGTTCATTGCTTCTATGTTGGACATTCCGAATTCACATAATTGATTGAGTTAATTAAGAACTTTCATTTTTTACGAAAAAAATCTTACCAAAGTTTACGAAATTTTTTTAAAAGGTTCAATTCAATCCCCTCTTGAACTAGGCGTAAATCGTTTTTCAATTATCAAACTAAACAATCACAAAATTTCTCATTCTTTTGTTTTAGAGCATTAAAAGATAGTGACTTTCTTTTTTTTTCTTTCACAATATGTTTTTGTAGCACGACTTCATGGACTTTGAGGATACAAATTAGTTCCTCTAACATTAGATTGTATATATTTTTAGACACTTGTAAAATTGTTTCTTACAATCTTCATGACATACATAAACTTTTTAGAATCTTGTTAATTTGTACTCGGAATGATATAGTTTACTCATATTTTATATTGACTTATTTATGTGATCATAACTATAGTTAAAAGCATTAGATTTTAACATTAAAGATATCTAGGAAAAAGAAAAAAAATTATATTATTTTTTTCCATAATCTCTATTTGATTTAGAATATGGCTCTCCTAAAAATCATAAGTAAAAATATTAAAATATTTATTTGTTTGAACATATCTAATCAAGTTATGAACTCTACTAAAAAATTGACTTGCTCAAATTGCTTATAAAAAATAAAAATATTTTTATTTTTTTACAACAATAATACAATTTAAAGTATTTCGTAGTCAAAATGACATTTAACAATGATTTACATTAGGTACCTTACCTATCTATACATTATATATTAATTTAAACCTGAAAGTTAACTCGTTAATAATATTGTATTATATTAAAGCATATATTATTTATGGATATTTCTTAAAAAACAAAAATACAATTAGTGAAAATAAATTCTCTCTTGCTGTAGAACTCAAAATGTTTTTGGCCTCTTTCAAGTTCTTATCTGTTTATCTTATTTTGTTTTATTTTTAAATTTTATTCTGTTGTTTTATTTTTTAATTTTAATATTTTAAATTTTATTTTTAATTAATTCTTCTTTTATTTAATATTTGTTTACTTATATGGACAAAATTAAAATTGATAGTTAAGAATTAGTTTACTTTTAGTATTTAAACATATGTTAGTGTTATTAATTAAGTCATATACTACATGTAACCACTATATTATTGTAATTAATAAAGACTTAATGTATAAAATTTTGTTAAAATTATAATTTTATGTACTAAGAGCATCCAAAATTATTTACATGAATAATTATCTTAATACTCTCTAATACTAAGTTGTGAGAATGAATTTTTTATTTACTTGAATAAATTTTACCAAGTTGTTAGAATGAATTTTTAACTTAATTTCATAAATTTTACCACAAATGATATTTTAATTATTATATTTATTAGATTTTTTATATAAAATTAGGAATGATAAAAGGGATTAGGAATCGTCAGGCCAAACCGTCAATCCATTGAAAAAGTGATAAGTTGAAGTATCTTATGACCCGCTTCATCTAATAGTTTGACCTTCTTTAAAAATATAAAAATATATTAAAAATTAAAGCTTAAAATTTTGTTATGTAATTTTAAAAATATCTTTGGATTTAAAAAAATTAAAATATATGTTTATTGTTATTGTTACTTTATTTTATAGATTTAATTCTTTTACTACTAAAATAATGATAAAATAAAATTTAAACTTTGTTATTAATATTTTATATTTTCAGTTAATTTTTATATTTAATTTAATTTTATAAAATAATAATTTAAAAAATTTTATTTTTTCTATTTTACTGGCGGACTCGACATTTTACTAACCCATTCATTCTTGTAATAAGGCGGCTGACGAAGAATTTCTGGTCTATTTTGGAATGATGGACCAATTTATTTTTCTCTTACTAATGACAGTGACAGTATTCCCACGCTTATAAGGATATACTTTTTTCTTTAAGTAACGTTTATATAAACATTTAAATGCAGCTAATTTGATTAAGTTGAATATTTTTAAGAATTTAAATTGTCTTCTGCTTTATTTTCTATATATATATATGATGGGAAATATAACTCAATAAAGCTCAATTCAACCAGAGTTAATAAGCAGCGGATAATAATTTCCCTGACTCGCAAGAACCTGTGAGGAGCAAAAACAAATAATCGCAACAACAAAATACACTTCAGGAGGACACAGGAATTTTAACGTGGAAAACCTTCTCAATGTGAGAAGTAAAAACCACGGGCACAAGCCAGTCAGTCAAAATCCACTATGATCAA
>Ga0209489_103419_pt1 | contig 31008 bp, 19 predicted proteins | sample SiratrowhiteBW_FD_187527 | JGI IMG/M metagenome (GOLD analysis project Ga0209489, IMG submission 187527) | Root nodule microbial communities of legume samples collected from California, USA - Siratro white BW (SPAdes) (version 2) | ecosystem: Host-associated > Plants > Roots > Nodule | place...
CCCAGAACAAAACACAAAAAGTGCCTAAGTCATCAAATTTTGCAATAAAACCTTACTTTTTTTTCCAATTTTAACACACCTTTTTACACTTATTTTCACAAATATTTTGGAATTTAAAAAAAAAAAAACATTGTTGATTCATTGACAAAACAAAACTCCAGTTGCATAACATCCCTAAGTTATAAATCAATAATCAAGTCTATAAATTTTAAATGATTGCACTTATTATTTTATTTATGGCTACTTCGTACGCACACAAAAATTATCAACTAGTTGCTCATCTTACATCCTACATCCTACATCATTCATGTGATGTTATTGTTCTCAAATAAAGAATCCAACATCAATCACGCGACTTCATTGTTCACTTGTCAAAAATCCAGCAACTCCAAATCAATGTCACAAATCTCACATCAAAATTAAGCTAACTAAAATATGTCCTATTATGGAACCTATATTCACGATGTTACTATTCATGAGTCAGGAATGCTCCATTGTCCATGTCATGTTACACACATTAAAAATCCTGCATCAACCACACATCATCAGTCTTGAAGTATTAGAATATTGCATTAATGATGCAATTGTACTATTCACATTATATCAATGATCTAAAGGATTCACATTAATCCAAACAACCTTTAAATTAATTATACTTATGACAATTGCTTCCTCAAAACAAACCATTAGCATTTTGCTAACCATAAACATTTTCTCTATACATTATAAACATCACAGCCAAACTCATAACAATATTGATTAATGCAATATTTCATTTTAGATGCTACCTACAAGTAGCCTATATATTCAATAGACCAAAAGATTTTAGAATCATGTTGACCTCTTTAATGTCACATAAACTTTTTTCTTGAAGCAAAAATCACATTTACTCGTCGCGAACATAATATAGTACACATGATGAACTACTAAAACCACAAAGAAGTAGAAAAAATTTAATATTATCAATCTTTCTTCCTTGTTCCTCACAAAAATATGCATGAATTTATTGAAACTAAAACTATGATAAATTTGTTGAAACTAAAACAGTTTTCGATATTAAGAAGATTATTCAATCTTCATTTAAGGCAAGAGAACTTCAGTCAATTCTCTTTGATGGAAAATGGACCAATATGCTGGAACTATTTATATTTAGGTAAACCAACTATAAATAACATGTTTCACTATCTGGAACTCTATTTATTATAAAAAAACATAAGATAAGAAAGAAGTATATTTTGGATACTTGTTATACAAGTTCCATCAATATAACAATAATAACTATTAAATTTTTTCTATTATTTAATCTCCTTTTTTATTATTATTTTCATTATTGTTTTAAGCATTTTATCGTCATCTTTCATTTATATTTCTCGTATTCTATTTTCTTTTATATATTTAGACATGCCAACTGAGGGAATCTAATAAAAAAATAGTTTTGGCGAGAGATGATTGAAAAGATAAGGAACAAGTTAAGAAACTAGAAGGATAAGACGTCGTCTTTTGCAAGGAGGGTATGTCATAAAATCAGTATTATCTGCATTTTCACTTGTGTACTTATCATTCTTTAAAGCCTTAAAAGTATATGTATAGAGATTCAAAAATATAAAGGAATTTTTTGTGGGGATGGAGATTGAAAGATAGAAAGATAAATTGGGTTAAGTGGAAAAGCATATGTAAATCCAAAGATCAGGGAGCTTAAGTATACGAGACATTGAAAAGTTTAATGTCATCTTATTAGCAAAGTGAAAATGGAGATTAGGAGTGGAAAATGATGGCTTATGGAAGGAGATTTTAAAGCCTAGGTATGGTACATGGAGGAACTTAAATAAGTTTGATACAGTTAGGAAAGCATAATGGTGGTGAAATGACTTATGTAAAATCTATAAGGATGGAAGCTAGGTCAATGGTTTGATAACAAGATTGGATGAAAATTAGGTTTGAGTGACAAGATCAAATTCTGGGAGGATGTATAGGTAGGAGGAAGGCCACTTGATCAAAAATTTCCTAAATTGTGCATAATTTCAGATCCTAAGGATAAAAGAATAAGGGATATGGGGGTTTAGTCATAGGGAAATTGGAGATGAAAAATACCTTGGAGACAAGAGAGATTGGTGTGGGAAATAAAACAAGAAAAATAATTATTGCATTTAATTAGAAGTAAATATCTCAAAATAGATAGGAATGATGAATTGTGTGGAAGGAATATATCAATGGAATTTTCTTAGTCAAATTAGCATATGAGGTACTACAACACAATTTAGTTGGAAAAGATAATAGTGCTTTCAAATCACCATGGAGCCTAAGGACTTTTTCAAACCCATAATATTTTTCTTGGTGAATGTTCTTAGATAAGATGCCAACACAAGTCAATTTAATAAAAAAGAGGGGTGACGGTGGCCAACATTAGGTATGAACTTTGTAAGGAAAGAGTGGGTACAGTTGATCACCTATTCTTTACTTGTAAAGTATCTAAGAGAATATGAGAGTTATGTGATAGGTGGGTAGGAACTATGTCAGTGCACTATAATAAACCTAAGGCTAACTTTCAACATTTCTATATGCTAAACAAAATACAACTTGAAAGTGTATGTAGTTAGCAATAAGTTTGGAAATTTGGAAGCATATTAACAAGATACTATTCATGCAAGGGACAATAGGCATGGAGTAAATATGGTCATGGCTCAAATGAATGCATGGTTATGGATAAAAATGTAAATGGTCAGGATTTGAGTTCTTGTATCCAAAATGGTATCTCTGTCCAATGTAATGTTTAAGAACTCTATGAAATTTAAGGCAATGAAATAAGGAGTGGTAGGGATAGGAATAGAAGTATACCCATAGACTATAAAGCAGAAGTGGGTTATGGGTAAATATAGTATAGGCAAACATGTGATAAGTAATAGGGTTAAGGAACATTAGGAAAGTAAGTGAAACTTCTAGGAGGAAAGAAATAAGTATATATGTGACTTATATAGCTAACAATGGAATAGAGTAGGGGGAACCAAAATAAAAAGATAAATGTGTAAGGTGTGACAATAATTGAGGCTAAGATTGGACTATATCTGAGATTGAGAGAGACTATGATTGAGATTGAGACTCAGCCTGAGTCTAAACCTAACACTAACACTCACAAATTGAGAACATTTATAAATGAGTTTGAGGTTTCCAAATCTTTGTAATTGTTGAGTACCAATGCAGGTCATGTAGAAGGGAAGGTCATGATAGTTTCTTAAGAAGACAACAAGAGACAAAAACAACAAAAGTCTACGTTCGTCATGGTTATTGGGTACATATTCATATCAGAGATCACTGCATATAATGGAGGTTGCTATAAAAAGACACTTGTTACAACATGATGTGTAAGTCACAATAGAATGGAAGATTGTTGAGAAGGGTTGCTAAGCACCACTTTTGATGAACAACAGTGTTCCCTAAAAAGACTACAATATAAAATTCTAAATAACAATGCATAGAGGGGCGTGGAAGTGGTTAACAACATGGGGACTAGTTATAGAATTGGGTTAACTCTTATAACACTCTTGAGAATAGTGCATGACCTATTGAAAGTGAGGATTGCTTAATACACAAAAGCATCTAGAATATTTTTGAAAATTTTTCTTCTTTTATTAGTATACTCTCTCTATGTGTAGCCTTTTGTTGGTATCATAATAATTGGAATACACACCTTTATAGCTATTTTGTGTAAAAGATTCTAGAACCCCTTTTATTGTCCATATTAACATTAATTTTATTCTTTTTATTAATAAAAAAATATTTATCGCATTTTGTTATTTCTAAATTAGTGATAATTATTTTTTATTTAACATTTATCTTTTTATTATCTATCTAACTTACATACTACATTCTTTTTTTAAAATTATTCCAAATATAAAAATAATATGATAATTAATAATAAAATTTTTAATATTTAGTTCAATAATTTATTTCTTAAATATGTACATATCATTTCATACTCTATATAATTAAGCTAATGTACTAATTTAGTTATATGTTCACTTAAATCATTAATTTAAATTACAAATTAAATTTCCAATTTTTATTATCAAACAAATTTATATATGCAAATTGTTAATATAAATTATATCAATAATTTATTTAAAATTTTCAAACATGTTAAAAGAATTTCATTGATCAATGTTTAATTTTATAAAACGTTTATATAACAAAGTTAATAAATAAATAACTTAACTCGTTAATTTAAATTATAACCTCATTTTTCAATTTTTATTATCAATAATTTTTTTCAAAAGATTGAATAACTGAAATTATTATTTATCTTTAATTCACAAATTTATACTTTTATTAACAATCATATCAAAATAATTTTAAATTAATAAATATATTTTCCATCAATTAATTATTTAAAAAAGTAAGACAAATAATTATATATCTAAATATGAACTTATATTAAAATTTTAACAAAATAACCAAAACAGAATAAATGTCAATATTATTAGTTTGCATAATCTTACTCCCCATCATGTCCTGATTAGAATGAAATTGGATTTCTATTAAAAGAATTGCTAAAGGTAACCAATTAAGATTTTGAAAGGAAAACATTTATAATGGACAAAATTAGTGAATAATTTATCCTAACAATATAGCTAAAACACTGTGAATCATTATTTTTTCTTCACACTAGGTTGAAAACTGGCTAAGTTTTTCCTAAACATGTTTTTATACGAGCATACTCTATTTCCCCATTGATAACATTTTATAAATCCTAAATCCTAAATCTATTGATAATATTTTTAATCATCTTTCAAATGAATACTTCACTGAGTGTTGCATGTTACCCATTGGCAGAAGCTCATTTTAGCTTTTAGAGTAAAATGTGTGATGTGTCCAGCTGCAGAGAATGCCCTACCTATACTGATTCACCAAATGATTGTGCACCATATGCTCATCCATAACCATCTCACTTTGTTGCATAAAGTCTGCATTGCACCATCCTTCTGCATTGTTGCAGTAAGTTACAGAAGCCAGTACATATTGCCTCTTACACTTTAGCCACTACCAAATTAAGTAGCATTTACTTTTCCTTCATTTTTTCCTACCATGATCATAATTGGATATCTCCATTTTTTTTTTTAATCACCACTTATTGACACTTTCAACATTTCATTATGCTCTTTTTAGAATTTCAAATGTTTTTATATTTTATTTACATTGTATATAAATTAAGTTGTGAATATATATATATATCCGCGCGGGCACGCTTGCTTTTATCTAACCTTATTAAATATATTAAATGTATAATAAGGTTAGCTATGAGACTTTACATTTTAAGTAGTTAATAATTGAGATATTAATTCGAGTAGCGTGTATATAGGAGTTTTCAACATTTAGTTTGGAAAGGAAAACTAAATTCCAACGCTTGTGCTGAAAGGAGTATTTCTTCCTTCACTTTCATATATTTCTTGCGCACCTTATAAACATTAAAGTTCTCATTTTCCTTTATTTTCCGATTGTACCATATTGAACTTAAATTTTTTTTTATATTGTATAATCTAGAAAAAATTTCAAATTTCAAATTTTGAAAATAATTTTAAAAAAATAACTTCTGAATTGTATAATTTTTAATGAGTTCCATCATTTTAATTATTTTTTTCAATCATGTTCATTGTTGAAAAGAAAATTGTCACTAAAATTAAATTTCTCTTTAATGTTATAGTCTTTCTCTTTATTACGATTTTTGATAAAAGTCCACAGATATCAAGTGTTATCTCAACCATCATTAGTCCATTATATGACTTTTAGATTATACAATTCATAAGTCATTTTTAGGTTTTGAATTACATCATTTTTAATTGTTCAATTTAATAAATAAAAATAACTTTCAAAATATATAATTCATAAGTTTCTTTTCAATAAAAAAACTTTTGAATTGTCTAATCTAAAAGTTAAAATGACTTTTAAATTATACTATCTAAAAGTTATTTTAGATTACCCAATCCAAAAGACAGTTTTCATTTCGAAATTATACAATACAAAAATAGTAAAAATAAAAATTTTATGTTTATACGGTGCAGAAAAAATGCATGGAGGTACAAGAAGAAATGCCCTACTAAAAAGTAGTTCTTTTTTTACGTATTTTTCTTTGTAGTTTGTATTATTATTAAAAAGATGTTCCATAAAAGATATTAGCTTGTTTCTACCCATTATTAGCAAGATCAAACAAGTTCAACTTATATAGTTTGTTGACAAAGAACTAATTACCATGAACTTACTCAAATAAGAAAGGTGGACAAAGGTAGACAAAGCCATCAATTAAGGAGGGTTTAAAATTCTTGAGAAGTTTCTAGAGCCCGTTTTGGACTAAGCCCAATATTGAAGAAACTCTGTAATTCTTGTAATGGGCTCCAGCATTGTGAGTGAGGACCCCAGACCAAAGAAACAAGGACCGTGATTTTGGAATTAAACAGATAAATAATATAACTAATATCTGATATTATAATTACTTTGATTGAAACTCACTACATTTATCAATACTTGATATACAACTACACACACTATGCTTAACATTTATAAATTTACTGAATTATTTGTTTCACTTTTATAACATTTACGAAGATAGATGTTACTTACTTCTCATGTCTAGTTTTTCAGTTTACTTTTTTCGTTCAGAAAGTGATGCGTGGTGAATTCCAAGAGAAATAAAGTTTGTTGTCAAAATTTTACATTTTAATAAAAAATATTAGTAAAATATAAAGAATTTTTTAAATGAAAATATTTTTTTTTATCTTTTTGACAAAGAATAAAACTTTTTCATCGTATTTAGTTATGAATTATAATTGCCTATAAAGATACTATTTTCCGTAAAGTTGAATTATAACCAAATACAATTAATAAAATGGATGACGACAAGAATTCATGGAATGTCAACCATACAAGCTCTTTGAGAAAATAATGGAATATAGTATTTTAACTTCGAGATTTAAATTCTAGACCAAATATAGTGTAGTAACATATTAGTTAATGTGTTAATGCACATAAAAGTTAAACTATTGGCATAAGGTGGTCAAAACTTTCATAAGATTTACTCTTTCAATTATGGTGATATGGTGATAGCATGTATTTCTTTACTCACTCTCATCCCAATAATGTTTAACCACATATTCACCAACAATAGAATAGACAAAAAGAAGGTAGGATTTCATCAATTAAATAGTTAAATATTGATGAACACTTGTATAAGGACAAATCCAATTGCTTTTCAACTTTCCAATCTTATCTACTATATTTTCTTTCTTTCTTTTTTTATTTGCCAATCTTCCTGTTAAATTTATGGTGAGTTCATTTAAAAGAAAATTGTATCTTCTTCATAATATCTACATTTGAGACAAGAGCAAGTAAGAAATCAATTCATTTTTACTTAATAACTTTCCAAATTCAAAGAAACCTAGAGCAAGTAAGAAACCAATTCATTTTTACTTAATAACTTTCCAAATTTGAAAGGAAACCTAGAAAAGTAAGACTCAAATTTCAATACAATAAAAAAGTCTAATAGATTACATTTTATAATTAATATTTCATTGTCTCCTTATCAATAAATAACTTATTTAATCATCTGTTTTTAAACATGCAAAACTAGAAATATAAAAATAAACATAGTAAAATCATGATGTTTAGAACAAAAGCTCTTCTACTTTTTCTTACTTTTTTCTTCACTATTTTAATTGTTGCCTTTTATTAGACATAATAAGTTCATCCATTTATGCTTTAGATCATATTCATTTCCAATAACATATTTTCTCTTTATTTTCTCCAAGTTCAACCTTCAACTTTTTTTTTTCATGTTACTATTATCCACTCTAAAGGTAGCCTCATCATTTGGTTTGTTGGTGGTGGAAACCCTTTTGGAATCAACAGATTCATTCCAAATACTTATAATTGAAAGCTTACAACTTGTTGATATGGTTCCATAGTCTAGGATTTAGGAACTTCGTACTTCGGAGTCTCATTTACTTTCCTGATAAGCAACCCAACTTGGTTATTTCCAATGGAACTAGTGATGTGTGGTCCAACTTTGATCACAACATTGTACAAATGTGTCACTCCCAACATGATTATAGAACTTGGTTTGTATTAATTTAGGCTTTACCCTTTAGGTTACCTCTTTCTTCTATAGAATGGAAGTGATGTGTATGGAACCACACCTTGAATGATTCCATAAATTAAACTTTAACTTAGCTATGTTTTGGGTTGGAGCCTGACGAAAATGTATCAATTATCATAATTCAAAATTTGACAAAACATTGTCGCAATTGCTTATAGAAGTGACTATACAAAAGGAAGTCTTGTAAAGAGATTTACAACAATTCACAAAACTTATTTAACCAATTTGGGATTCAATTCGGTTCCGAGGTATCGGGAAGGAATTGGAATGTAATAATATCGATTCATCCAGATACAGAAGAAAGGGTTCTCTATTGATTCAAACGCTCTACCTACGAGATAGGGATAAAAAACCGAGGATTTCACATAGTACTTTTGATCGAAAAATCGATCTTCTTTTTTTCGTACTTTTCGCTCAATGATGAAATGGGTCAGATTCTACAGGACCAAACCTTGTGGGAGTTAAGGAATGAATTATACACATGTCTAAGAGTATTGAAGTTGGATGGTCATGGAAATTAGAAGATTTATAGTTCATCTAAAAGGAGTGAAAATGTTATCATAAAATGGATTATTGTGAAAGTTAATGTGAAGTTCATGGATATTATGAAGCATATTGTATTTTTTGTTACAAGGATTTAGTTCCTAATCGTGGATGCCATACAAGGATTTAGTTCCTATTTGTGGATGTTATTTAAGGATTTTGAGAATATGGGTTCTAATATTTTTAAGAATACACTACAAAAAATATTAAAATTACTGACGAGACAAATCTATCGAAAACATCCAAAATTCGTCATATTTATTTCGACGGATTTTTGACGAAAATAAAATCTGTCAGTAAATTGGTTGTAGGTCAATTTACCGACGGACATTTTAAATCCGTCGGTAATTACAGACAGATTTACTGACGGATAAATCCGTCGATAAATAGATAAATATTAATTTTATTATAAAAATTAATATCCATAATTAGCGAAGAATTAAATCCGTTAATAAATCTGTCGGTAATAATATTTTACCGATAGATAAAATTCCGTTGATAAAGTTTTGTCAGTAATTTAATTTTTTCTTATAATGATAAATGTAGGAGTAAGAATGTTCATTATGATATCATGGAATATGCTTCCTGATGCACCACTTCAATACTGAAATAAAGATCCCATTGGTCTCACTAATAGATTTGAAGATAAGCTAGGTGTTGAGATATTTAATTTTATTTATAGAGGAATGTTTGGTAATGAAACTATTGTTACAATAAATTTGGTGCGAATAATTGACTTTTGCTTTAAAAGATAATAGAAGAAGAGGATATGTAACTCTAGAATCACTTTCAAATCTTATGGCATGATTTTTGTTGTAGACCATGAATTGGAAAGAAGAACTTTGAAATCTCAAAAGGAGACTAATAATATAAGAGTTCTCAATTTGGACCAATAAAGAGTTTGAAATTGAAAAAGATAAGTATAAATCTCATCTATCATAACTAATCTTGAGGTTGTGTTAAGTCTAAATTTCACTTGCTAAAAATGGTATAAAAGTTAGTATAAAAGTTTATAAAAGTGAATATAAAAGTTTATCAATGAATATATAACAAATTAATTAATTCTATCGTGTTATTTGTTTTCAAATATTTTTTATTATCGCGGTTAATATCCTGTACGCGAAAGAATATTACAAACCTCATATGCTTGAGAGGCAATGTCAAACATAAAGAGAACATACTTTCTTCTTGTTTACTATTTTATTGTAATTGTATGAACTAAGTTTATAAGAGTTGAGAACTATTGATTTCATTACATACTCAATATTTGCTAACACGAAATTATTTAATGATATTAATGATTTTGAATAAAAAAATCTATAAAAATACCTTAATTGTATTTTTAGAAACTATATTGTATTTATGACCCTTTTAAAATATTTAGAATCTTTAAGTTCTGGTAAATCTTTTTAAATCTCATAATTTAATATTTAACTTTTTTTTACGTAAAAAAAAATTTGAAATCCCAAAATTGGATAAATCCCCTAAATATATTCCTAAAAATCCTTATAAACATTTGTTGAAAATTAAAGATTCAATTCAATGCATTCTTTAAATATTTTTTTAAGGTTGTTTTTGAGGAAAATTTGTATGAGGGTACAGGGTGGATGCAAATCGATAAAAGAAAATAAAAAAAAAGATAGTGTTTGAAATTTAAAATGAAATTGATTTTGGTTTTGTTAAACTTCAAAATTATTTCAATTCCTTAAATTAAAAAAAAAAACAAGTGTTTTCAGTACCAAAATATTAAATTTGGGAAATTAAAATAATGTTTTGTAAAAAAACCATTTTCAGTTCCTAAATAATAAACATCAGAGACTAAAACTGTATTTTTTTTTTCTAAATTTAAATAACCAAAATTCTTCTTGAAAAAAAGAAAGAATTGGAGGATCAAAACTGACTTCACTCTAAATTTCTTGATTAAAAACATAATCAAACATTTAACTAAATCTTAAATTGACTAACTAATTTATTGATCAATCTGGTGAAATGATCTACTGCTTGATTGCAAGTTAATTACCCTCTAATCTCTACTGGTCTTCAACAGCTGTAACCTGGAGCCAAGTCCTACTTGTACATTGAATTTGAAGTTGTTTGAAATGAAGACATTGACATGGTCACATGGACATTATTTTGAACATTTATTGACTTCAAGCAATGAAGTATTCTTCTGTTATTAATGAAAGTATAACTTTGCTTAATACTGCTATTATGGTTTTTGTTCTTTAAGAACATCCCATTAAGTTAAGAGATAATGTAATATATATAATTATTTTTCCCTTTGGCTTCTAAACTACATGAGAATTTTGTAAGTTCCAAATTATCTCTGAATCTTGTGGTAAAAAGAACATTTGAAAATTATTTTCTTTTAACCTCTTACCAAGAAATTGGAAATACCACAGTCCACAAACAATAAAACGTGAATGACACGGGTTGCATGCAGATGTAAGATGTCATGCATATAATTGACCATTGTGTTCTAAATCATGCTGGTTCCTTTGTTTTCAAATTACTTGGCTGGATATTGTGACAACCTTAAAGTCCTCACATTTGATTATTATGTGAACCACGAAACAAAGAGTGTCACGTTCTCAGTCATTCTCTCAAACTTTTAGGTTTGGTAATTAATGAGAACATAAAATTTTAATACTTTTATTGGCACATCAAAGCAGAAATATGCTGACACAAGCACATTTTCAGGAATTGAATGCAGATAATTACTGCAACTTGGCAATATCCTGTTCTGGAGGAGCATACAATACAATGATCAGGATAAAGAGAAGAAACAATGAAATATAGTATACAATCAATAACATAATATTTATACAAGGTTTGAGCAGCAAAGCTTGTACTTCTGCTGTTCCAGGATAAAGTCCCCCCAACCCAAGTGAATGAGACTTTGAATCAAATCTTGTGGGAAATGTGAAAAAGGAAAGTCGAAGCAATTTTCTGTCATGTGTCTGATTTTAAAAGGGATGAGGTTGGCTTCTCAGGGGTCCTTGAAACACCACTAATCTGAAATGATGATGTAGAGGAGGGTCCAGGGGGTGAAACTTCAACAGTGGAGAATGCACTGGCATTGCTACTCAGGTATGTGCTGGTTCCACTAACAGTTCCTTCCATCACTGATTTTGGAGCAGGTGGCTTTTCAACCTCAGTTACCCCTTCTAGCATTTGCAGCACTCTTCCCATTGTTGGTCTCTGAGATGGACTCTCTTGAATGCACCAAAAGCTTGCCTGAAGTGCCCTTCTTACTTGCTCCAAATCAACTTCTTGCACAGCTAGTCTTTTGTCCAAAATTCCACTGATGTTACCTTTCTCAAACTCTTCATAGGCCCAAATGGAGAACTTCTTCCTGTTTGTTTCCTCTGAGACATCAAAATTCCTCCTTCCACTCACAATCTCCAACAAAACCATGCCATAGCTGTAAACATCAGATTTGGATGTTATTGGAAGATTTGCAAGCCACTCCTGAGCTAAGTATCCTCTGGTTCCTCTCACACTTGTTAAGGTCCTGTGCCTATGGTCCTTGGGATTAATAAGCTTTGCAAGACCAAAATCAGAGACTTTGGAAACATAATTCTCATCCAAGAGAATGTTTTCGGGCTTTATGTCACAATGCACTATGCAGTCACGGCACTCCTCGTGAAGGTATGTGATGCCTCTTGCTGTGCCAAGCGCAATGTTGTATCGGTAATCCCAATTCAACAATTTTTCTGAATGCTGTTCTGTCAAGAACAAGAAATTATCAAGAGATCCGTTTTTCATGAACTCATAAACCAGAAGCCGGTGGCGCCCTTCGGAGCAAAAGCCAATAAGCCTCACCAAATTCAGATGATGAGTGCTACTTATAGTGGCAACTTCCATCCGAAACTGCTTCTCACCTTGCTCAATGCCCTCAAGTTGCTTCACTGCAACAACAGTTTTATTAACAAGAGTGCCTCTATAAACAGCACCAAATCCACCAGCTCCAAGCTTCTCCTTGAACCCCTTTGTCGCTTGCTGGAGCTCCTTGTACGAGAACTGCACTGGAGCACCAGAAGCATACTCGAGAAGAGCATACTGAGCTGACAACGCACCAAACTTCTTGTTATTCCTACAACACCACATCCACAAACCCCCTTCCAAGGCAATCAAACACAAAAGGGTACCCAAAACAACCACCACGACAACCCATGCAGGCACCTTGGACCTCCTTTCAGTCACAGTCTCCGCCGAAGAGGATGGTGGATTTGGTGCCAACGGTGGACAAACCTTGAAATAAGAAGTGCTAGGCAGCGAAGGATCGTGATATCCACTAACAAAATCTACTGATCTTAACACACACTGCCCTGTGCCATCTGACAAGGAAGTAGAAGCAAAACAGGCACTTGAACCCGAAAGACAATTCGTTCTACACGCTGATAAACCTATGAAAAACGTCTCCGATGAAGCATCAGGGGGATAACTCAACACCACAGCGTGATCCAAGGTCAACATAGTAGCACTCCCTTGACAACTATCAAGACTCACCTTCCTCCTGCACCCTTTCCTACCATCATTCGGATCAACCCTCTCAAAATTCTCTGAAGGGCAACCACATACCGTGCTGGAATCATTGTAACTACACACACCATAGTTCCCACAGTAAGCATAAACCTTACATTGATCTGCAACAGCAGCCCATCTAGGCGTAGAAGTGCCACCACCCTGATTAGTACTGTAAATCCTCAAATTCCCATCATTATCCAACTTCAACACCCTAAACACATCAGCATTCTTATCATAGTCACTACTATAGGCAACAAGAACAGGAGAACCCAAGTTCGCATCAGAAAGTTCCAAGAGCCCAATTGATGTCAAAGTCAACACAGGGGACTCCAAACTCACATTCACAGAGGAATTCAAACCCTGGGTCCAGTACTTTACGCTATTGTTCCACATCAGGGACAAATTCCCAATTCTACTAAGGCTAAAAACATAACTTTCAGAAGTGAGAACCTTACCAACACTGAAATTCTGAGAGGGCACAAGGGTATCAGTGGGGTTGTCGAAGCTTGACCAGAGGGTGCTGGTGCCGTTTGAAATTACGAAATTGCCACTGTCCTCAAGGGCTGCTGAAGTGGCCCCCGCCGTGCCAGAGTCCCACACGGTGGCGCCGGAGCCGTTGACCAGGCGGAGGGAGCCGGAGGAGAGGAACCGTAAGGACCCGCCGGAGTCGACTGCGGTGCCGTTTCCGGCGGACCAGACAACAGGGTCGCCGCCGGTGTAGGAGATGGCGGCGATGAAGGAAGGAGGGTTGGTCGGAGGCTGAACGGAGATGAATCCGAGGGAGAAGGTGCCACTGGGAGAAGACCACGTTTGGTTGGAGTTGGAAGAGGCTGAAAGAGTGGAACCTGGGTCTATGGCGGTAGCAACGGTGGCTGCCAGAAAAAGGGTGAGGAACAAAAATTGGATTTTGAGGAACATGTTTTCTGATGTTTCAATAATTGTGTGTGTCTGTTCATATGGGTATGTGAGTGAATGCAATATAAAGATGTTGGATGTTAAAGATGTATTCTTTTTAGGGGTTTGGTTTGTGGGGAAGAAATGGGAGTTATGATGGTGAGTGAATGGAGAAGACTTTGACTTGGCCCTTTCTTGGTGGTGATTGGTGAAATGATTGAAATATTTTCTGTTTTTGTTTTGAATTTTCAAGAATTGGGAAAAGGGTTTGAATCTTGAACAGGGTTGAATATTTTATGGGAGAAATGGCTGCTGCTGCTGCTGATCTTTCACGTTTTGGAAGAGCAAAGTTTTCAAGCTTGACCTTCTAGTTCTATTGCTCATTGGAACACTTCTAATCCCTTTTTGAATATTTTTTCAAGTTGAACAATGAAGCAGCTGAATAATCCCACCTTTTGTGTGGTTGCATTGCAATGCAAACAAGAATAAGAAAAAGGAAAAACATTGTATTATATATTATCTACCTTTCTTGCTTAGAAAATAAGTACACTTTTAATTTGGAAGATATGCACAAGTGAGGGTGTATAGGTTTAGGGTGGCTTCAATTGGATCTTAATATATGATTTAATCATTCGAATTTTAATAATATTAATGTAGTCTCTTAGTTGTAATTGAGTAACATGTCACAAGTTGATGTCATGTCCTATTTTTGAAATAAGTCAATGTGAAACTAAAATCAAATAATTATAGTGTATGATGAACAAAGGAATAAAATAGTGAGTTCTCTAAAAACATTTATTTCCTTCTATTTTGAAAAGAAAATAAAGTTAATTTATTATAAAAAGACATAAACGCCCTTAATTAACTGTTCTTTTTAGTCATTAGCTTTCTAAATTAAGAAAATTTATGTCATTTTATAAAAAGTACTTCATTTTCAATTTTCTTTTAATTTTTTTACATCCTCCTTTTTACTGATTGAACAAAGTGTAACAAAATATTTGCCTCAACGTAATAAATTTTTTTCTTCTTGTTACATTTTTCATTGCTCTTTGTTTGAACCTCGAAAATAAATGTGGTATATTTTTTTTTAGTGAGGTAAGTTTTGTTTCAAGTTTAAGTCATATTTTAAATTTTAGTTTTAATTCCAATTAAAACTAATAGTTAAAAACTAAAAATCCAATTTAGACTAATATGTTTAATACGAAATATATATCATGTATTTATAATAACATTTATTACCATTTAATGCATAACCTTCTATAGTTGAACACTTGAAAATCATTATGGATAAAATGGATGTATCATGTTTTCATTATAATAACAATAACGATGATATTTCTACTGAGATCTTAAACGCTTCTAAAAAGAACAAAAACAAAGTTAAAAATATGAAAATGAATTAATAATATACCTTTCATATTCACATAAGATAATGTCAATTTCTATACAGAATTTATTCTTAATTTATTAAAAAAATCATTAGACTTTTAATAATAAATTCATACACCACTAGATGGAGACCTTTTAATTTATTTATAAAATTATTTCGTGTTTTTTTAGTGAAAGTTCCTCTCGTATCATAGTTGGAGTAAATTTTTACACTAATGGTACATTATTTGTTAAAGGTTGAGTTTTAGAAAGAAATTTTAAAAGATATGTAAATTATGTTGATTATTTAAATGACTTGATGGTTTGCTATTGTATGAGTTAGTAGAGATTCAATGCAAGTTTATCCGACCTATTTTGGTTTGTCTTGTTTAGGTTTGTTTACATTTGACACTAAAAGTAAACCAAGTCACAAAAGAATTACAGGTTAGTTTTGTTGGTTTGTCCCATATAATGATTGTTTCACAGTAACAAAGAGGAGAAAACAAAAAAGTGGTGTGCAGTGATGAAGAGAAAAAAACTAGCATGGAGAAAGAAGAAGGCATACAAGGAAGAAGTTATGGTCAGAGAAGGAAGAAAGATCTAGAAACCCAAAAAAATGATTTCATTCATTGTGTATCCAAAAATACGAGAGCCACGCACATAAATACAACCAAAAAAGCACAAGAAAAAAGCAATTGGGTTTGAAACAAAGAGGCTCAACCTAAAGCAAACAAACAACAACAAAAAACCAACAGAAAAACCAAAATGAGGCCCAATAAAGGCTCAACAAAAACTTTATCAGCCCTCCTCAAGCTGGGAATATATATTTTTCATTCACAGCTTGGAATACATGTTTTTGAAAATGTTAGGAGGAAGAGCTTTGGTAAAGATGTTAGGTGCTTAAAGAGAAGAAGAGATTGGAAGCAACTTCAGTAAAGCTTTTTTTGACTTTTTCTCGGATAATATGGCATTCTATCTCAATATGTTTGGTTCTCTCGCGAAACACTTGAGTACAAGCAATTTGGATTATAGACTGGTTGTAACAATATAAGAGAGTTGGTTGAAGATAGTTAGTTTGAAGATCTTGAAAGAGGTATGTAAGCCATTGAATTTCACACGTGGTAGCGGCTAGTGCTTCAACTTCAAAGGATCTCTTAAAGATAGTTTTTTGTTTCTTTGATTTTCATGATATCAATGAATCACCAAGGTAGATAGAGAAACCAATAATAGATTTACGTGTTTGAGGACATGTAACCCAATCTGAATCACTGTATTGAATAAGACTGTTACTATGAAAGAAAATATCATTTCTAGGAGCATTCTTTAAGTAATGAAGAACTCGATGAGTAGCTTACTTGTATTCAATAGTAGGAGCAGAAAAAAATTTACTAAGAAAATTCACTGAAAAAGTTATATCGTGCATAATGTTTTGTAAGATAAATGAGGTGTCTAATAAGCCTTCTACATATTGTAGCTTCTTGTTCATTAAGCTTGAGACCCTTGTTAGCATATAAGAGAATAGTATGCAACATAGGAGTAGACATAGGAGCATATGCTAACATGTCAACTTCTTTAAGTAAATCAAAACTGATTTTCTTTGGCTAAGATTAATACATGTGTTTTTTCTTGCAACTTTAAGGCCCAGAAAATAGGTCAAGTTTCCCCAAGTTCTTTATGCGAAAATAATAGTGAAGAAAACTCATGATTGTGTGCATTTCCTCAAGGTCATTACTAGTGAAGGCAATGTCATCCACGTAAATAAGGAGAGCAATGATAGAATTTTCAACTGGTTTTAGAAAAAGGGAATGGTCAACAAATGAACATTTACAATTATGTGAAAAAAAAATTGAGAAAGGTGGTTGTCAACTTTGGTGGCAGCAAGTGCTAGAAGGAGGTGAAGGGTGGTCAATTTTGCAACAGAGCGAAAATGTCTACAAAATCCAACCCTTTAAGTTGAGAGTAACCTTTTGCTACCAACTGAGCCTTGTAACGTTCAATGGAGCCATTTGAATTGTGTTTTATCTTGTTGATCCAATGACACCCAATGGTGGTATTCCCAAGGGTAAATCTTTCATGATCCAATTCTGAATGACTTCAAGAACATCCAATTATTCTTTCATAGCTTGTACCCAACATGGGTCCTTATTCGTTTCCTCATATGAGTGTGATTCAACATTAACATATATGGACATAATAGTGTGCTTAAAATTAGGAGACAAAAAGCTATAATTTAAGAAAGATTGAATAGGGTATTTGGTACTTACATTGTTGTTGTTCACAATGCTGGTCTCAAAGTCTTGGAGATAAGCAGGAGGTCTTCTGTTGTGGGTTGACCTTTTAGGAATAGTATCAATAATAACATTTTCATAACATAAGGCATTTTATTTTCATTATGCATATTAAGATCATTATAAGTTTGGGCGTAGTGTTCAGGAACAGGAAGAGAAAAGCTATTAGGATCTTTACTATGTTCAAAAGTGGAATGATATGGAAAATGGTTTTCATAAAAAATAACATGTTTATAAACTTCAATTTTATGATTTTTATTATTTAAGTAAATATAACCTTTATTATGAGGTTTAAATTCAAGGAAAATGCTAAGAGTAGCACGATTGTCCAGTTTTTTTCTATGATAGTAAAATAACATAAACATCCAAACACAAGCAAATTAGAAATGTCACAAATGTTACCATGAAGTTTTTCATAAGGGGTAGCATTATTAAGTAGAGGGGTAGGGATACAATTTATCAGAACAATAGTTTGTTGAAAAGTAAAACACCCAAAAATAGTAGCCAAATTAGATTGGAAAATTAAGGTACAAGTAACATTTAAAAGGTGTTGATGTTTTTGTTCAACAATACCATTTTATTTAGGTGTTTCACCACAGGTAGTTTGGTGTATAATTCCTTTAAAAGCATAAAAATTATTCATAACAAACTTTACACCATTATTAGTTCTAATAGTCTTTACAAAAGTTTTACATTGATTTTCAATATAAGATATGAAATTAACAATATTAGCCCCAACTTCATATATCTAGAAAAATCATTAATAATAGTCAAGAAAAATCTATAACCATTCATTGAAGAAAAAAAGTAAGGACTCCAAATGTCAATATGAAGAAGTTTAAAAATTCTCGTTGTATGAGTAATACTAAGAGTGAAAGAAAGATTTCTCTATTTAGCTTGGTGACAAGTATCACAAATGTAGGATTTATCAACAGAAATACAAGGATAAATGTTTTTCAAAATATTCAATCTTTCATCATAAAGATGTTCAAAATGATGATGTCATAGACTAATATCTTTGACAGCACAATTCAAATTATGAGAAATGTTGCATTTGTTAGAATGTTGATCAGTAAGAAAATAATTAAAAACATATAATCCAACAAATGTGTCAGTTAAACCAATCCTCTCTTTGATTTTGATGTCTTATATAATGCACTCAGTAGAAGAAAATATTAATTCACAATTAAGAGATAAAATGAGTTTGGAGACATATATAAGATTAAAAGAAAATTCAGGAACATAAAGAACATTAGTAAGATAAATTTTTTTATGAAAATGAACAATTCTAAAGTAATTAGAAGAAATAGTATGTCCATTAGGTTCGATTTGATATAATGATAAGAAGAAAAATCTGATAAAGAAAAACAAACATGATCAATGGCACCAGAATCTATAAAATCCATGCATGTTTGTTAAAAATGGGCTTATCTAAAGGTTGATATTACTTGTAGGGGAAAATTTTAAAGCTTAGAGAATCGAGTTAGAGAAGATAGAACCAATTTGATTAACTTGGACCTGGTTACCAAAATTGTTATTCTTAAACAGATCAAAAAGGATATGATACTATTGTTGGGTAACATGAATTTCTATAGCTTCTTGATTCATTTTATTCTTATCATTAACATTATCTTCTTGAACAACGATATTGTTGACTTACAAAATTTTATCATTTAAAAATTTATGATCAGAAGGATAGCCATGTTTCTTGTAAGAGGTCTCAATAGTGTAATTATTTCTTCCATAATGAGTGCAAATCTTCTTGCTACCATTAGATTTGAAACATTTTCCTTCTTGATTAGAAAAATCATGCTTTCTATAGCAAATGAATTTGGTATGACCACTTCTCCCACAAAAGGAGCGAGTGATCGTAGACTGCATAACACTCTTATTCACAATAAAATTCATATTTTTGATATTGGCTGACTAAATTTGTTTTTTTAATTGACGTTCTTATTGGGCTGCAAAAGAAAAGATTTTGGTTATGGAGGGAATGAGTTCCATTAAAAAAACATGATTCTTGATATTGTTGTTATATTGATCATTTAAGTCATGAAGAAATTGCATGGCTTGATCCTCTTGCTTTCTCTTGAAAATAATAGAAGAAACAAAACAAAGACACTTAATGGAACACACACAAATAGAGTCATGCCTAAAATTGTTTAATTCATCTGAAATAACTTGAAATAACTTTGAGTTTGATAAAATATTCAATAACAAAAAGTCACCTTAACTTAAGGTTGAGACTTCTATTTATAAATGAAAGAACCAAGAAAGATCCCCTTGAAAATACCTAGTCTTTAAATCATTCCATATATATTGGGTTTTATCATTCATATAATACTCTTTTATAAAAAATTATTATTTAAATTATTAAAAACTTATTATTTTATCTTAATTTTAAAAATATTATTTTTTATTTAATATAGTAGAAATTGTGAACTATGTACATTAATACCCTCCGTCCCATTATTAGTTCGTGAGTGAAACGTGACCAATAAATTAATGAAATACTCAACCTTTACCTTGCTGGATGCTGATGGTCTCCATTATGATTCCTAGAAAGTTAGAGATGGATTACTTAGTTATCCATATCTTTGTTGGTTATTCATGCTTTCTGATATTGAAATTGAAATTCTATGTTTGTATTTATTATGTCTGTCTACATTGGCCATCCATCTTACTTTTTATAGGTTATCCCATAAATCGGGTTTAATTCCTATTGATGAGACTTTCACAAACATTAGGTTGGCACAAGCATCATGTTATAATTAATCAAAAATTGAATTTTATTTATTTTGCGTGTTAAAAAAACCTCTTTAATTTCGTATTTAAAACAATTTTTACACTTTGTTTTTCCTTCGATTTCTGGCCTCCTATACAACTATCTAACAAGTCGTTTTCTTAATTCAACCAACTTCCATTCACCATGTCTCATTTATTGCTTTCTTGAGGTATCTCTTTTTTTCTTTCGGATATGAATTTTAATTTATTTATTTATGGGTATAAATTAACTAGGTTTCCTTATAAATTTTGAATTTAATAATTTTGAATGATGATTTAAATATTTTATTATATGAAATTAATATTTTTTATATAAAGCTGTTTTAATTGAGATTTAAAAATTAGTTTCATATTTCTTTTTCATTATCAGTGATTTTAGTGTAATTAAATAATTTTAATTTCAATCTTAAATACCATTGACATCACCTTAAAACTCTATCATTATGTTTTCATACCGTGATACTACTTTTGTAGAAATTTTTACAACAATAATACTATTTCTAAAATTTATTCCCCCACATAACACCTGTGCACATTTAACATCATTTTGCACACTCAGCATTCAATTTCTGGCAGCAGATTTTTCAATTGGAGATTTGCAAATTTAAAATTTAAATCCAATGAGAATATTGATTTCGGGTTATTGGAAATCAAATTTTGAAAGTTTTTTTTTTTTAATTTTTATAATTTTTTAAGGTTTTATAATTTATTTATATTATTTTAAAATAAAATAAAGTAAAAATTTATAATTTTGGTATGATTTTTTATTAAAAAATATGAAAATAAATAAAATATTGTAAATGGCTTATTGTAGATTATGAGAAACTAATTTTCTAAAAATCAAATTTTGACTATATAAATAATGTTTTAAAAAATTAATTAAAAATGGTAAGAATAAATTTAAAATTAGTTATGAGATAAAAATAAATAAAATATTTATGATTAAATATAATTTGATTCAAAGATAATAAAAAGTATTAAAATTTTGTAAATGTTTATTGTTATTGGTAAATTAAAAATTTGAAATGATTTTGGAGAATGAAGTTGAAAATGTTAAATAAAAATCTAGGTAGTTTAATTTATAGATTTGAAAATAAGTAAAACTATTTTCTTTTCAATAAAAACTTGATTAAAAATACAATTAAAATTTGGGAGGATTTATTTTTAATTTATATCAGAGATGGAGATAAATAAAAAAAAATATGTAAGTAAAAGATCATTTACTTTCATTAAATTTATATAAGAATAAAGTTGTGATAATAAACATATAAAGAGAAAAAATACTATTTATAGATATTTTGAAGCAATTAATTATAATGAGAATAAATTACAATAATTTTGTAACTGTATTTTATATTAAAATTAAAATTGGAAGAAAAATTATAATAAATTATAATATTGGCATTATAATTAAATATTGTATTTTAAGTTTGTTAAAAAAATATCTCTAATAACAAAAATGAAATAAAATTGTTGGGTATTTTCTGTAAATAAATATTAATTAAAAGGTTGGAAATTTTGAAATAAAAGTTAATTTATATGTAATGATAAAGAAAATAAGTGAATAAGTATATCATTTGGTTTAATAAAAAAAATAAGGATGTAAATTATAATTTCCAAAATGTGAAATTAAAAAATAAATAATAATTAAAATGAAAGATGATATAAATAAAAATGGGTATATATATAAGTTTAATGCGAAATATTATGTAATAATATTTGGTTATTAATTTATATATAAAAATATAAACAGAAATGAAATATTTGTTTATGGCTAATTAAAGTGTAATTTATATATTAGTTAAAGATGAATCAAAGACAATACATGAAATTAATATCCAACATAAACATGATAATAATGAAAACACTATTAATTTAGGAAAGCATTGATGTTGTTTTGCCGAAATGGTTGACCTAGGTACTATCCTCTAAGTCTTGAACTAATTCTTTGTCTTGCACTGCGTAAATTTTTGGTTTGGACAAATAGTTCAATTCTTGTAGTTGAATCTTCACATTGCACACTTGGGTTAAGAAGTTGAGTACTTTTCCAACAGTTAATCATTTGTTGGACGTCAACATCATTATGTATTTGTACATGTTTTCGATTAACAACTCTAGCTGGATGACGGTAGTTTATTTCTGTAATTGTTTTTGGTCTCCACATGCTAATATTTTTTATATGTTGTGAAATAGCTGATTAAAAGAGCAATTATATGGGATTGACATTCTTTTAGGGTTGAGACATGTGTAGGTTAAACCGTAACCATTTGGACTCTCTATTATGTTGGCCTGTTGAATAACTCCTCCATAGTAGATTATTGCTTCGGTTGAATTGATTGGGTCTTGATTTACAGAAATGTTGGATGTAACGGGTGCATTTAGAAGGCTTAAAATTTCCTCTACAGATCTTATTAGCTTGGCATATAGTTCAATCATAGTAAGAAATGGAAATTGAGACTTCCAACTTAACAATTCAAAAACATTTTTATTAGTTAATATCTGAATAACATCATACCTAATTTTCCCTTGTGTGGTTAGCTAAGGTTGGCAATAGTACAACTTCGTCAATGTTGTCTGATCTTGCAGTCCCAAAGCGCAACAAACTTTCTCCTTTAAATGGGAGAAGCTACAACTATAAGGGATGCAAATAAATTTAGGAGATGGGCATTCAAAGTGGATGCCTTCATCATTTGTTATTATCCAACCATTTGCAAAGACAACAACAAGATCAGAATTGTAAAAATTTTCAGTGTTTGTTATACAGAAATGGTCCATTTAAAGATAAAAGCAAAAGTTTTGGAAAAGAAGGAATAATGGTTTGAAAGTGGTGTAGGGGTGGGAGGTTGAATTTATAGTTGGATAATAATGGAGATACAAAAAAAAATGGTTGTTTATGACATGTGAAATGAAGTGTGTAAAAGATGATGGATGTTTTACATGTTGTCATATCCACATTAAAAGAGAACATGCTGGTACATTGGTGTTGATGATAATCCTAATGTATGAAATCTATTTTTGAGAAATGTGTTGTGAGGAAAAGAAATAATGGAAGAGCGATGTTATAATATACATTATTGTCCTCTGTGGCTTCAGGAAAAGCAATTATGGAGGACTTGTGTGGCTTTAAGAAAAGCAATTATGAAGGAGTGATGTGATGATGTACATCATTGTTTGGTGTGGCCAAAGAAAAGACAATAATGAAGAAGTGGTGTGACGATATACATTATTGTACTGTGTGGCCTGAGAAAAAACAATTATAAATTAGTGATGTGATAATACACATTATTTTTCTGTGTGGGTTATGGAAAAACAATTATATATGGAGAAGTGATGTGCCAATGTATATTATTGTACTGTGTGGCCAAGGAAAAACAATTATAGAAGAGTGATGTGATAATTTACATTATTATCCTGTGTGGCTTCAGGAAAAGCAATTATGGAGGAGTGATGTGACGATGTACATTATTGTGTAGTGTGGTTAGAGGAAAAAAATTATGGAAGAGTGATGTTATAATACACATTATTGTGGTGTGTGGCTTCAGAAAAGCAATTATGAAAGAGTGATGTGACGATGTACATTATTGTGTAGTGTGGCTAGAGAAAAAATAATTATAGAGGAGTAATTATTGACCAGTGTGACCTAATTGAGAATATATTATAGAGACATGTTCAACTTTTGTAGATTAGTTTACAGTTTGTTTGAGTAATGGATGGTTGTGTTGTTTGTGTAGCATTACCAATTTTGTGAATTGTTATTAAATGTTGCTAAGTTGAATACTTAAAAATTCTTGTTATTTATTGAAATTATGCAGTATATGTTCAACATAAAGAGTATAATAAATTAGAAACACACATTCATTAAATACTTTAGTTAAGTATACATGGAATACTTTGTGTTAAATGAAACATAATCAATGGCGAGAACTGGATGCTCTAACAATGTTGGGGCATGCTCTTTTTGTATGTCCTGACGTTTGACAATATGAACATTTTTTAGATCGGCCATGTTGTTCCTCATGTTCATTTCAGTCCTTATGCGACTTGACTTAGGCCTCCCTTTTGATGTTCTTTCCATGTTTGGACTTTGACATAATATTTGACCAGTGTAAGCAGGCTAGTAGTCTTCATTTCTGAGTTCACCAAATAAGCCTTCATAGACACGAGAGACTTGTTCTAAGGTGTACACAGGTGAGATGTACATAACAAAATCGTGTGCATGTTTGCATGCAGCAGCACATGAGAGCATGGTAGATGTAGTTTTTGAACATTATTCACCCACATTATTTCTTTAATATGGCCTAGATTATTTAACAGAGACTCACCCTATAAATTGACGTTCCAGATTGAATGTACCCTCATCAACAATATAAAATTAACCTACACCAAACCATGAGGCACTGTTCACCCACATGATTGTCTGAATATTGCAGAGATTCTTTAGTATAGTGTAAAGCCAAAAGCAATGTCCCAGATTGAATATGCCCCATCAATGCTCCAAAATGAACTTTCACAAAGCACGAGGCACTATTTATCCACATTATTTCCTGAATATGACAAAGATTCTTTAATAGAGACCCACCCTATACGTTCCAGATTGAATGTACCCTCATCAACGGTATAAAATCAACCTACACAAACCATGAGGCACTGTTCACCCACATGATTGTCTAAATATCGCAGAGATTCTTTAGCACATTGTCAAGCCAAAAGCAATGTCCCAAATTGAATCTGCTCCATCAACGCTCCAAAATGAACTTTCACAAAGCATGAGGCACTATTCACCCACATTATTTCCTGAATATGGCATAGATTCTTTAATAGAGACGCACCCTATAAATCGACGTTCCAGATTGAATGTATCCTCATCAACACCCTATAAATCGACGTTCCAGATTGAATGTATCCTCATCAACGCTACAAAAATTAACCTACACAAAGCACGAGGAACTATTCACCCACTTCATTTCCTGAACATGGAAAATATTCTTGAGGAAAGTGTCAACCTATAAATCGGCAACCTGAATTGAATCTATCCCATCAATGCTCCAAAATCAATCGAGACCATCTATAAATTTAACTTCACCAAATCTCACCATTCACGGTATTCTAGAAAACATTCCTTGTGACTACAATCTTGAACTATTTGTCATTGCAAACTAAGTTTCACTCCAACAATATGTTGTTGTGGAATCAACAAAAACATAGGTCTGCATACATTGCTAGTATGGTAAGTTTATTACATAATTTTTTTCCAAAATCCATTTATTTGTTAACCTTTTCATATTAATTTCTTCAATTATGTAGGGCCCCAAAGATGATGTTGTCGAGTCTTATTGTCATCCAATGACAGAGCCACACCCTTTAACTATTCCAATCTTGGAGCAAGCTGGATTTGGTGAAATTGCAAAACTAAGGCATTTAAAAGTGGATCATGCCTTAGTAACTTCGTTGGTTGAAAGGTGGAAACCTGAAACTCACACATTCCACTTTCCAACTTGCGAGTGTACCATCACATTACAAGACATTTCACTTCAATTGGGTCTCAACGTAGATGGTCCACCAATTGCTGGCCCAACAATGTTTGATTGGGAGGAAATGTGTGACACTTATCTGGGTGTTGCACCAGTGAAAGGCGAATCACTCATTGGTTCACAAGTCAGACTAAAATGGCTTCGAAAAAATATGCTCTCATTGGGTGAAGAGCCAACAGAAGAACAACTACATGCCCATTATAGGGCATACATACTAAGTTTGATTAGAGGAGTTTTAATGCCCGATAGAATTGGCAACAAAGTTCATCTTATGTATTTATCATTTTTTACTAACCTACGTAGGACAAGGTGATACAGTTGGGGTTTTGCTTGTTTGGCTAAGTTGTACAGGGAATTGTGCAGGTCAACAGATGCCAAAGCAAAAACAATGGGTGGGTGTACATCACTTCTACAATCATGGGCATGGTATCACATGCCATACATTGCACCCCTTTCCAGACAACAACCTTCATACCCCTAGTTTGTAGATGGAGTGGTGTTAGGGTTCTTAACTTCAGAAACGCCCCTCACAATAACCTAGTGGGGTACAGATCTATGCTTGACCACATACAAGTTGATCAAGTAATGGACAAAATACATTCTCTTAGATTTTATTTGAACATTTTAAACTATAACACATATTTTCTAATAATAATGACTTGCTATAGTTTAAATGGAATCCGTACAAGGACTTTGAGGCATCGATTCCGCTAGAAGCGTACAGGGATGATGAAATTTGGACAACATGGACTCCCATCATTTGCTTTGCAATAGTGGAATGACACTAATCCGATAGAGTTCAATTACAATTTGGTATGTTTCAACAAGTCCTTGCCCCATCTAACAACTTGGAAAAACTACACAAGATAGATATGCGGGGACGACGTAACGAAAACTGGCATATTAAGCATGCAAGGTGGATAAACACGTGGAACAACCGTCGCGAACTAACATTAATTGTCGTCCAATTCATGGACCTTTGTTCCACAGTACAGAGTACATGGAATGGTACATGGAAAATTCAATATGTTTTTTGTCAATGCTGCATCTACTAAATGATCCACGAACACAACAAAATCCACCACTGGAGCACACATTCCCAACTACAAGTAATTATAATCATCCACAAGAGGATCCTTGTCGGTATTCATTTGCAGCTGCAACAGATTATTATCCGCCACAACAACAACCTTACTGATATTCGTGTGCATCTCAACAATTCAATACACCTCAATGACAACCTATAATGGACGATAGAAGACAATCATTTGCATCCAGTTCAACTGATTTCTTCTATAACTTGTTTGGAGCAAATTTAAATACACCACCTTCTGCTAATGATCACATGCGATATATGCATCCAACACACTTTGACAATGAAGCAGGAAGTTCTTCCGCTACATTGCAAATGAATACAACATCCCCAGAATTTGAATCTAATGACGAACCACAACCACAACAGCCACAATCACCACGACACAATCCACCACGTAACAGAAGTCGTTGCCACTGTGGAACCGGTCACCATTATGAAAACTAACATATTCTCATCTCATTAAAGATATCATTAGCAAAAATTAAAGTTATTAATAAATAAGTTCACCTACTCTTTCCAACATTATCCATGTGTTCAATACTTATTCAAAACAAAATTTTAAATTTTAAAAAAATCATCATAATTTTACTAACAATAACATAATTTTTTTACATGTTATTTTTTAATTTAATATAACTTTATTAATTGACTTTACTATTTTAAAATTATATATTGTAATAATAACATTAATATTATTTATTTTTCAATAATAACATTAATAGTATTTACTTTTAATTTTCTTCATTCTCACAAATAAATAACATTTTGAACTAAACATTATTAATTATTTATTTTATATTTCCTTTTGAAATAGTTATTTCTTTCTTCAATATATATATTTTCTATTTTTTTAAGCACGATAAATATTTTATTTCATTTTTTTGTTACAGATGTTTTCAAAAAACTTAAAATACAAAATTTAATTATAATTGTAATATTATAAATTGTTATAATTTTTCTTCCAATTTTTATTTTAATATAAAATACAGTTATAAAATTATTGTAATTTATTATTCTTATTTATTATAAAAATAAAAAAATAAAATAATTTATTATTTATTTTCCTATTATAATTAATTGCTTAAAATATCTATAAATAATTTTTTTTTCTGTATGTTTATTATCACAACTTTTTTTTCGTATAAATTTAACGAAATTAAATGCTTTTTTCTAGTACATACTTTTTTCATTTACCTTCTTCTCTCATATAAATTAAAAATAAACTCTTCCCAATTTTAATTTTATTTTTAATAAAATTTTTACTGAAAAAAAATTCTTGTAGTTTTATATATTTTTAAATCTATAAATGATACCTAGATTTTTATTTAATATTTCTAACTTTATTTTCCAAAATTATTTCAAATTTTTAATTTATCATTATTAATAAACATCCACAAAATTTAATATTTTCTTTTATCTTTAAATCAAATTATATTTAACTTAGATAGTTTAATTCTTTTCTCTCTCACAAATTACATTTAATTAAATTTTTCAAAGCATCTATAAATAATTTTTTTCATATAAATTTAATGAAAATAAATGATTTTTCGCTTACATACTTTTTTATTTACCTCCTTCTCTCATATAAATTAAAAATAAATAATAAATCCTTCCAAATTTTAATTGTATTTTTAATCAAGTTTTTACTGAAAAAAATACTTTTACTTATTTTTAAATCTATAAATTACACTACCTAAATTTATTTTTAACATTTTCAACTTCATTTCAAATTTTTAATTTATCAATAATAATAAAAATTCAAAAAATTTTAATATTTTTATTATCTTTAAATCAAATTAAATATTTAGATAGTTCAATTTTTTCTCTTACAAATGATTTTAAATTTGTTTTCACTATTTTTAATTAAATTTTTCAAAACATTATTTATGTAGTAAAAATTTGATTTTTAAAAATTAGTTTCTCGTACTCTACAATAAATATTTACAATATTTTTATTTACTTTCATATGTTTCAAATGAAAAAGTCACACAAAAATTAAAAATTTCTACACTTTAAAACAAAAGAAAATTATAAAACTTAAAAAAAAAATCCTTTTAGAATTCGGTTCTCATTAATCGAATTCTGATTGGGTTTAAATTCCAAAATTACCTAATTGAGAAATCTGCTGGTAGGAAACGGAATTCTGAGTGTGCACAGTAAAAGGGATTAGTTTCGGAAATAAATGTGCACAGATGTTATGTCGAGAGTAAATTTTGGAAAAAGTATTGTTAGAAATTTTTAGAATTTAGAATTTAGGATTTAAGAATATTATAAAGAATATCATTACTGTTATTTTTTATTTTTTTCTTTTAAACTAAATAAAAGCATAATGAGTCAAAATATTTCCTTCCTATAACCCATGGCCTGGATAATAAGATAAGAAAAATAAATAAATTTTAGGTTAAGTCTACCATTAACTATGAGACTTTAACTTTATGTTTTAACATTTATAAAACCTTGAAAATTTTGAGATAACTTTCATTCTCTTCTTCTACATTCTCACACCTATTTGAGGGAAAGAAAAGAGGAGTGGATTCTGTTCTCCATCTCCATTTTTAGGATTCTCCACTTGGCACAACTCTTAATCAAGGTAAGTGGTTATTCATTTACTACAACGACAGGGGTACCTCTTGTAGTGGCAGTGAAGGGGTAGGGTATATTGGTCTTTCACTTGGAGATATGGGTACAAGTAAAAAACATCACGAAGCAATTCTAAAGAAAGACATAGCCATGAATTGTTGAAATATGGAATATACTTTAGTCTTTATTACGCATGTGCACTACGAGAGAAAAACTCATAAGTTCTGTGGACTCTCTAGCATATTTTTAATCATCAAACACAAATATCATAAAAGGTAAAATAAGTAACACAAGACATAAAAAAAACTAAGGGTAAGACATTTGGTAAGTAAGTACACCGATTATAATATAGATATTTATTATTAACTAAGAATTTAGAGTAATCATTTTTGTATGTGATTTTTTTTAAAATATATAACAAAAGTATATAGATGCATGTTAAGTGTAATCCAACCAGTAATATAAGAGTTTTACAGGATTATTTATATATTAATCTGAGTTATTTTAAAGAAGATTTCCTAAAACTATTTCAGATAAGTTTTACCGAACAAATCTCTTTTCTACTCGTGTTACAAATACATAAAAAAAGAAATATAAAAATAAGTAAGGTCATTGAAAGTCTTAATTAACCATTTTAATAAATATAACATATAATAATAGACAATAAGGGATTAAATTTAGCCTACAAGTGTAATATTCAATCTTACAATATAACGTATGGATCCACATCCCATTTATAATGATTTACCATGAATATCAAAAAATTTTTAAAAAATTATTAGATAGTTGAATATTTCTCATTAAAAACATTGATACAATCATACTTATTTTTCTTGAGAATATCGATCATTTTTTAGTCAACAAAATACCTAACCATGGTGATGCTGAGTAGGCATCAGATAGTCCTAATTTTGATTTAGTCTAGGACACTAGTTTGAATATCTAGATATTCACTTACTTAGTAAGTACTTCTTGAAATCCCACCAACGGTCCCTATCTTCCATCCAACCATGGTATCTGTCTTTCATCCCAAGTCTAACCCATGAATATCTTAGTCTAGAACACTACATTGTGCTGGGAGAATCCGAAACACCGGGGAGATCTCAAACTGTTGGAAACTGTTTTAGTTGAAATACAAGAGGGGGGTGAATTGGATTTCAAAACTTTTTGAAACAATTTGATATTTTTCAGTAAAATGCAATTCTGTTTCACAGACTGGATCTTTATTTGAATTTACTGAATCAGAACAGTTGC
>Ga0209489_103420_pt1 | contig 31008 bp, 15 predicted proteins | sample SiratrowhiteBW_FD_187527 | JGI IMG/M metagenome (GOLD analysis project Ga0209489, IMG submission 187527) | Root nodule microbial communities of legume samples collected from California, USA - Siratro white BW (SPAdes) (version 2) | ecosystem: Host-associated > Plants > Roots > Nodule | place...
TACAAGTCTATAACTCAGTCATCACACATAACACATCAATTTCATCATACTGAAGCATATAGAGACATATGTAACCATGGTACCTTGGTTTCCTTTCAACCCCAGTACACTGGTTTCATTTCAACCATGATGATTACATATAACTCTATAACTCAGACATTACACATAACACATCAATTTCATCATACTGAAGCATATAGAGACATATGTAACCATGGTACCTTGGTTTCCTTTCAACCCCCAATACACTGGTTTCATTTCAACCAAAATGATTACATACAAGTCTATAAATCAGTCAGCAACATAACACATCAATTCCAACAAACAACAACCAAAATGTTCTCACGTGTTTCTTTCTAACATCATTACTTAAAACAGTTCAATTAATTATATCAAATCACAATAAATAACCAAATTCAATCCGTACTCAAGGACCAGTCAGACCTGCAAGAAAGACTTGAGTACTGATAATCATATATCTGAGTCTTTTATTCTAGGGTTCTATTTGAAAGTAAATAACTAAAATAAATTACTAGCTTCCCTTACCTGATGAAGATGTCTACAACAATTCTTCACCCGATAAAGATGTTAATCTCAAAATCTAGGGATCTAGAAAAAGTTATAAGAACAAAACCAAATTTTAGTATAATCTTAATTAAGTTGAGAGAAATACTTTTCTCAACTATCCCTACTAAGATTGATGACAAAAAACTAAGGAAAAATAGAGATTAAGGAATCTTTAGAGCAAATATGTACTTACTCTGTTTGAAATTCTGATCGGTTAAAAATGATCCTTAACTCCTTAGGTACGGCAGGGTATGATCAGATTCTAAAACAGATGACGTATGGAGGAAGAAAAGTTAGAGAAAAAGGAAAGATTTTGGGAATGGAAGAGGGAGGCATGGAGGAGAGAGAAAAAGAAAATATGATTCTGAAGGTGCAGGAGCGTTATAAGAATAGAAATTGAAAGATATATTGTTTTTAAACAGTTTTGTATAAAATTTAGAGTATCCTCCAATACTCCATTTATTTTTTATTGATTAAAAAAGTTAAACAAAAATATAATCATAAATAACATATTATTTATTATATTAATCATAAAATAAAAGTCCACTTAAAAAAGTTTTGAATCACCTTGTCTATGTTTTTTAGTTCCCCATCTGCGTTTTCGCCATCTGTGTTTCCTAGGTAACATTAATATTTGATTTTGGTGGTAAGAATGAACTTGAGATTTTGATTTTACTACATCACTATATATGTTTAGTTGTATTGTAGTTTGGTTGAACTGAACATTGAAATTTGTTTATATAAAAACTTAAAAACCAATTTAATAAATTTGAAAGTTCTTATTGGCAATAACTTACTCTCAGGAACTAAACTACAGTAGTTACCTAGCATTAGCAAACTATCTGTACATCCCCTCATAATTTATACAAAAGGTCACTCCAATTCTCTCCCTAAATAAAATACTCAAACACTAGCACGGACATGACCGCAAGAGGGTTGTGAACATCCTTTTCTACTAATTACACACGTTTTGTTCCGGGAAACACTATTAAGAATATTTGATTGAGAGAGGTGGGATCTACTTCTTTCTTCTTATCTCTTCTAGTGTATGTTGATTTCTAACTTTAAGTCATGTTCTTGGTTTTGATATTTTGAGTCTTAGAATTTAATCATTTAGTTCTTCTCAAGGAGAGATTAACAAAAGTACTCTGATGATTAAGTAATTATACTATTTATAGATTGTTATTGTACTGTGTTAATATTTATTTGGTCCAACATTATTATTCTATTTAAAGCCCAACATTCCCAACATTGTACTGTTATACTTAAATTGCTATAGTTATTTATTAATTATTATTTAACCCTTTTCGTGGTTAGGGCTTTAGCTCTCAATACTCCATCCTTCATATAACCAAGGTTTATTTTGTAATTTTAAATAGGAATACACGTGTTATTGAAAATAACATCAATTTTCTCTTAAAAAAATCAAATAAACCAAATCACATTCTAAATATAATAGTTAGGCTTCAACCCTTAAATAGAAAGGATCAGAATAACTATTAGTTATAACTTTTATTATTATGATAAGGTCACATTAGAGAACAATAATTGATGATGGGAATTATTATTATTACAGATACCTTTCATAATAAAATCTAAATAGTTCACATAAATTATAATAAAAATTAAAATTATCCATGAAAAATTATTCTCCAATTATATCTCTTAATAAAATAAGTTTCATCAAAATTATCCATCAATAATAAATCTATAGAAAAATTAACCGACGAGATTAAATTCATCTATATAAATTTGTCTATAAATTAATCTTTATTTTAATAATTCGATTAAAATAAAGATTTAATTCAGATTTTTTAAAAAAACTTTGAGAATATTTATAATCATTAGACGAGATATATTTTTTTATTATATTATATTTATTATTATTTTTACAATGAAAGTGTAATTAATAATATATTATTATTATTATTGTTACTAATAATAATAATTATTATTATTATTTTAATAATTTTTGTTATTAATAATATCATTATTATTACTTTTCTTTCTTAATAATAATATTAGTAATATTATATTATATTATTATTATTATTATTATTAAATGTACATCTTTTATTTATTTAACTAATACTTTTTTTAGCTAAACAGTCACAATATATTATTGTGTTTTGTCGCATGTTATTACAAAACAGTGTCATTCGGTTTTGTCGTATGAGGTTCTTACAAACAGGATTACGATGTGATTCTGTTTTCTACATGTAATTCTACGTGTATACTCCCTTATCTGTTTTCTGACTTAGTTCGACCGTATGTATTTAATCATTTTTTATTTGGACCAATATGTATATATAATTAATATAATTTCATAAAATTATTAAAACTCTTTCAATTATTTTTATTTTTAATAAATTATAAACCTAATAACATATTGTTAAAAAAAATATTTTTAAATCTTACATAAAATAAAATAAATTTAATTATGTTGAATAATCAAATTAACATATAATTAATTATAAACAAGTAAAAATATTTGTAATTTACTACTTTTAAATTATTTTTATTGATTGAATATATATTATAATTTATTTTTTATACCAAAATGTGTATAAATAAGCATTTAATCATGTTTTTTATTGCTTCATATGACTGTATCATACTCACACAACTTTCTCATTGTTATATATTATAAAACCTTACTGAAACTTTTTGACTAACATAATCATTTCTTAAGTTTCCATCTTAAAATGTTAAAAAATATAAAAATATACTATAAAAAAATATTTTATAAATTAGATAAAATTTTTATTAAAATAAAATTTGAATACAATATATATATATTGAAAACATAAGTTCATAACGAGCTTGTTATAATGAATTATTAACTCTTGTAATGTATTTTTATATTTAAACAAAAAAAATACTATCATAAACTTTTATCTTTTTATTATATATTATTTATTTAAATAATTTTCTCTTTTTTAACTAAATGGTGTTACACAGTGTTATTCAGTTGTTATCACAAACAATTTTAGAGTGTGCCATTTCAATTGTTATCACCAACAATATGTAATCCGTTTAGTCTTGTATTACATTATCATCACACTCAAATAATATTTCAATGTCTGATATTTTGTGTATACATATAAGTGAAATTTATGTGTATCTTCTTCTTTAGCTTTCTGACTTCTTTGGACCATTATTTGGACCAACATGTATAATTAATATAATTTAATAAAATTATTAATTATCTCTCAATAAATTAGCATTCTATTTCATATATATTTTATTAATGACAATAATTTATTACTGATAGATAATATAAATTCTATAAATTAATAATAAAAAAGTCATTAAAGTGAATTAAGTTCGTTATAAGTTATAAGTGATTTATTACATTTAAAATGTCTGCAGTTAAACTTAATATAATTAAATATTATCATGAGAGATGTTGGATATTCTACAATGTACTTCAATGTACTTTTCTACTCTTAATAAATTATAAACCTAATAACATATTGTTGAAAAAAAACTTGTAATTTTCAAGATTGTGTTTAATAATCAAATTAACATATAGTTAATTATAAACAAGTAAATACTTGTAATTTTCACATTTTAAATTATTTTTATTGATTGAGTATATGTTATATTTTTTTATACTAATATATATATATATATATATATATATATAATAAATATTTAATAATATTTTTTCTTGCTTTATAAGAATAATATGACTGTGGAATACTTACAACTTTTTATTATTATATACTATAAAACCTTAACATAATCATTTCTTAAGATTTCATCTTAAAATATTAAAAAATATAAAAATATATTACAAAATATATTTTATAAATTATATAAAAGTTTCATTAACATTTTATTATAAACCTTTATCTTTTAAAGATACATTTTTATTATTTATTTTATTTATTGTAATACAGGATACAAGAAAGTACAGGAATACAAACTGCTTTGACTCTATGAAAATTATTAAAGATAATCATAACCACCGTCTCCAAACAAAACAAACACATGCAAAATCAACAACAACACTTACATCTTTATTAAGTGAAACACACAAACTACAGAAAAAAAGTACTTGCATCATTATTACGTCTTACACTATCATCATATCAGGATCATTGAACTGAACTTTCAAGACAGCTTCATCCACAAACAGATTCACATATTGCCTTCAGTAGGATTTGGAACATTAACACAGGGATCAAAGTTAGGAACAACAAATCCATCAGATCTGGAAGATGAAGCCACTGACAGTGATGGATTAAAGTCAAAAAGTCCAAAACCAAGAGGATAAGGTAGAAAAGGAACACTGATCTCAAGTGGATTGATCTCAAGTGGATTGATCTCAAGTGGAGGACCAGCAGTAGAAGCACGCAGCAGAGAGAGACGTTGGAGAGAGAATGAACATAATCATCTAAACCAAGTTTCTCCATAGCCCACAACACATCATCAGCAGTGACAGTCTTTCGGTGCTCTTGTTGGCATCGATCATTTGCTTCAGCAGTGATGAACATGATATATTCAGATACACAATCTTGAATGGTCTCTTTAGCCTCATCAGAAATCTTTGCATGCGGTGGTAAGATCTTTCGCATAATCCTTAACAGATTTGCTACTGGTTTGTGATGCTCATGTTGTCTCACTGCAGCCATAGCACCTGCAAGACTGAATTATAAGTCAATATACTTAACAATAAAAACGCATGCAAATGGAAGATACTACCTATATGAAGATGAAGATGAAGAAGAAAGCAAGCAAGTATGTTCACTTCACCTTCCTTCTACAAGCTCTATTTATGGAGATAGACACCCTTTACAAAGACAAACACGTATGATTTTTCTTGAATAGTGTAACAACTATGTGAACACTAGAGTGACAGATCAAATGATTCGTGGATTTATTCATCTGCTAGCTCTGTAGCGTGGTGACAAAGTTCATGAAAAAAGGTCCCAACTTTTGTTATTTACCTAATCAATGAAATGAAACAATTATCCATAATTTAATATGTCTAAGAAAACATGTGAATTCATTACAGATAAACTTTCTTAAAAATCTGAAACATAATGATAATTTTAGTTTTAATTGAATATACATTAATTACTAATAATTCATTTTTATTTAAAAGATTAATTGTGGAGGATAATATCTATTTTTCCATCTTTATATTATTCAAACTAAATACAACTCTATTACGATTACATGTTAAAGAACCAAACTTCATTACATTTAAGATTATATCACTTTATGCATAATTTCATATATATTAACTTCTAAAGAAACATGAGTAAAAGATATTCTAAGGTCATTATATGAATAAAAGCTCAAGTTATTATATGAATAAAAATAATAAATAAAATGACATTAATCTTACCTCTACAAAATTCTTATTTATAGTATTGTTATTACACTTTGTTAATATTTATTTGGACCCAACATTATTATTCTATTTAAGTCCAATATTCTTAATATTATACCGTTATCTTTAAATTGTTATAATTATTTATTAATTATTATTTAGTTAATCATCATTTAACCCTTCTGGTGGTTAGAGATTTAGTTATATGTACTCAGATCTTTCACATAAACAAGGTTTATCTTTTAATTCTAAATAATAATTTCATATACCGATACAGGTGTTATTGAAGATAACTATCAATTTTTTTTAGAAAAGATCAAATGAACCAAATCATTGTAGTTAGACTTCAATCTTAAATAAAAAAAATTGTATCATAACTATTATCTATAACAGTTATCCTAATAATTAGATCATATATTCAATTTCTAAGATGTAACAATTGATGAAAGAGGATTATTATTATAACAGGTCACATTACTTGTCCCATAAAATTGAAAATTAATTATAAAAAATTATCTACAAATTTTATCGGTTAGTAAAATAAGTTTCACCAAAATTATCCATCAATAATAATCTCATTAAAAAATTAATCGACGGTTACCAACAAGATTAAATTCATCGATACAAATTTATCGATAAATTAATCATCAGTTTATTATGTAATAATAATAATAATAATATTAATAATAATAATATTAATATTAATTATAATAACAACAACAATATACTAATAATAATAATTGTAATATTAAAAGAAATAATAATAATAATAATAATAATAATAATTATTGTAATTATAATACTAATAATCACAATTTTATAATAAAATAATCTAATAAAAATAATAATAATAATAATAATAACAATATAACAGAAAAAAATTTCTAGTTCAATGAAAATAAAATTCCTTCAAATTATTGAAAATATATAGATTTGAAATTTTCCATAAATTATGTAAAAAAAATTTTGTTAACTTTTAACTATGTTCAGTGTATTATTATAAGATTATTATTTTTCAACGCTTAAGGAATTTACATCATAACTAATTATTCCTAGACAATCTCTTATGATTCTCCTATGTTTATTGTACAAGAAAAATAATAATTTGGTAAACAGAAATAAGTAAAAGTTTTTATTATTTTATATCTTATGTTATTTAATTTAATAACAAATATAATTAACTTTAGATTATGAAAGCTCATTTAAGGTTCTGATTATATATTATCTTTTTCCTACACTTATTATTATTATTTTAGTTAATAAATCCCGCTGCTTAGATCTTTCTCCTACATTTGTTATTATTATTTTAGTTATTAATAATTCGATTGAAATAAAGGTTTAATTCAGATTTTTTTTTAAATTTGAGAATATTTATAATCATTAGACGAGATATATTTTTTTATTATACGATATTAATTATTATTTTTAATATGAAAGTGTAATTAATAATAATAATAATAATAATAATATTATTATTATTATTATAATAATTATTATTATTACTAATAATAATAATAATTATAATTATTATTGTTTTAACAATTCTAAAATTAATAATATCATTATTATTACTTTTCTTTCTTAATAATAATATTAGTAATATTATATTATATTATTATTAGTAAATATACACCTTTTATTTATTTAAATAATATTTTTTTAGATAAACAGTTATAATGTATTCTTGTGTTTTGTCGCATGATAGGTTATTAGGTTTTATCGTTTGAGGATATCACAAACAGGATTACGGTGTCATTCTATTTTGTGCATGTAACTCTGACTTAGTTGGACTATATGTATTTAATCATTGTTTGGACCAATATGTATATATAATTAATATAATTTAATAAAATTATTAAAACTCTTTCAATTATTTTTATTTTTAATAAATTATAAACCTAATAACATATTATTAGAAAAAATATATTTTTAAATCTTATATAAAATAAAATAAATTTAATTGTGTTGAATAATCAAATTAACATATAATTAATTATAAACAAGTAAAAATATTTGTAATTTACTACTTTTAAATTATTTTTATTGATTGAGTATATATTATAATTTATCTTTTATATCAAAATATGTATAAATAAGCATTTAATCATATTTTTTATTGTTTCATATGACTGTATCATACTCACAACTTTCTCATGTTATATACTATAAAACCTTACTGAAACCTTTTCACTAACATAATCATTTCGTAAGTTTCCATCTTAAAATGTTAAAAATATACAAAGATACTATAAAAAAATATTTTATAAATTATATAAAAGTTTTATTAAAATAAAATTTTAATAAAATATATAACATATATAGAAAACTTAAGTTCATAACAACTTGTTATAATGAATTATTAACTTTGTTATGTATTTTTATATTTAAACAAAAAAAATGTCTATCATAAACTTTTATATTTTATTTTTATATTATTTATTTAAATATTGTTTATTTAAATATTTTTTTTCTTTTTTAACTAAACAGTGTTACACTGTGTTATTAATAAGTTGTTATCACTTACTTGTGTCATTTCGATTGTTGTTACAAATAATATCTGATCCCGTTTTATCTTGTATTACATTATCATTATACTCACAATGTTCTAATGTCTTATCCTATTTTGTCCCATATTAAGTTATCACATATCAGTGAGATTGATGTATATCTTCTTTTCTAGTTTTGTTACCTTTTTAACCATTATTTGGATCAACATGTATAATTAATATAATTTAATAAAATTATTAATTATCTCTCAATAACTGAACATTTATTTCATATATGTTTTATTAATGACAATAATTTATTACTGATGGATAATATAAATTATATAAATTAATAATAAAAACAAGTTATTAAAGTGAATTAAGTTTGTTATAAGTGATTTATTACATTTAAACTGTCTCCAGTTAAACTTAATATAATTAAATATTATTACCAGAGATGTTAGATATTCTATAATGTGCTTTTCTATTCTTAATAAATTATAAACCTAATAACATATTGTTGAAAAAAAAAACTTGTAATTTTCAAGATTGTGTTTAATAATCAAATTAACATATAGTTAATTATAAACAAGTAAATACTTGTAATTTTCAATTTTTAAATTATTTTTATTGATTGCGTATATATTATAATTTTTTTATAGTAATATATATATATATATATATAATAAATATTTAATCATATTTTTTCTTACACTGTGGAGTACTTGCAACTTTTTATTATTATATACTATAAAACCTTAGACATAATCATTTCTTAAGATTTCATCTTAAAATATTAAAAAATATCAAAATATATTATAAAAGACATTTTATAAATTATATGAAGTTTCATTAATATTTTATCATAAACCTTTATCTTTTTAAGACAAATTTTATTATTTATTTTATTTATTGTAGTACATGATACAAGAGGGTAGAGGAATACAAACTGCTTTGACTCTATGAAAATCATTAAACATAATCATGACACTGTCTCCAAACAAAACAAACACGTACAAAATCACCAAAAACACTTACATTACTTACATCTTTATTAAATGAAACACACAAAACTACAGAAGAAAAGTACTTGCATCATTATTACGTCTTGCAGTAGCATCATACGAGGATCATTGAACTTTCAAGATATTAGCACGAGGATCAAAGTTAAGAACAACAAATCCATCAGATCTGGAAGATGAAGCCACTGATAGTGATGGATTAAAGTCAAAAAGTCCAAAACCGTGAGGATAAGGTGGAAAAGGAGCACTGATCTCAAGTGTATTGATCTCAAGTTAGCAATAGAAGCACGCAGCAGAGACGTTTTCCTTCAATTTGGCGATAACGATGAAGGTAAATGGAGAGAGAATGAGCATAATCATCAAAACCATTTTTAAAGACAAACACGTATAATTTTTCTTAAATAGTGTAACAACTATGTGAACAATAGAATGACAGATCTGATGGTTTGTGGATTTATTCATCTGCTAACTCTGTAGCCTAGTGACAAAGTTCATGAAAAAAAGGTCCCAACAACTTTCGTGTATTTACCTAATCAATGAAATGAAACTATTATCTATAATTTAATATGTTTAAAGAAAACATGTGAATTCATTACAGATAAACATTCTTGAAAATATGAAACATAATGATAATTTTAATTTTAATTTAACATACATTAATTACTCATAGTTTATTTTTATGTAAAAGATTAATTGTGGAGGATAATATCTATTTTTCCACGTCTTTCAAAATTAAGATTACATGTTAAAGAACCAAACTTCATTACATTTAAGGTTAGATCACTTTAAGCATCATTTCATGTATATTTACACTTCATTCATTCATTTCCATCTTCCACTAAATTAGGTCAAACGTACTTTTTATTATTCAATCTTAATTTAAATAATATATTCATAATTTATCTTTAAATAATTTTAAGAAAATTTTAGTCTTATTTACAATATATATATATATATATATTACCAAATATAAAAAATATTAAATTTTGTGTTTTTTTAAATATTTAAAAGCATGATTATGGGAATTTTAAAAAGTTAGTTAAATTTTTTAATAAAAAAAACAGGTAGTTTAACAAGATGTGACACTATTAACTTAACCTTTTTTTAAGACATAAATAAATAATAAATTTAATAAGATAAAATAAATGTTTTAGTATGTGCTATAGTGTTAGATTACAGCAGTTAAAAGAGAGAAAAATAAAATAAGAAGGACATATAAGAAATTGAATTTGTGTGAGTAATGTGTATTTCTAAATTTTCTTTTCAATAAGTTATATTTTTAATTAATTATAATTATTAAAAATATCAATAATAGCTATATTTATAGTTAAGATAGATATTCTTCCATTATTAAATTACTTTGATCTAATCAAGAAAGTTTAAAATTATAACTAATATCACACATCTTCATATATAAAACAAACAAAAAAATTAGAAGAGAGTTAAAGTAATGGAGAGGCGGACCATGGTGTTAGTGCTAAACAATTATTACCAGATATTATTAGGAAAGATGTTCTATAATGTGCATTTTTAGTTTTAATAAATTATAAACCTAATAATTGGACAAAAATTGTCTAATGTTTTTTATTCTAAATCTTATATAAAATAAAATGAATTTAATTGTGTTGAATAATCAAATTAACATATAATTAATTATAAATAAGTAAATATTTATAATTTTCAACTTTTAAATCATTTTTATTTATAGAGTATATACTATAATTTATTTTTTATACCAATATATATATATATATATATATATAATAAATGAATATTTAATCATGTTATTTTATTGTTTCATATGAATCATAGGACTGAATATTCACAACTTTCTTATTATTAAATACTATAAAATCTTACTGGAACCTTCTATCTACCATAATCATTTCCTAAGTTTCTATACTAAAATGTTAAAAAAATATAAAGATATATATTATAAAAAATATTTTATAAATTATATAAAAGTTTCATTAACAGAAATAATTTTAATAAAATATATAAAATATACTGAAAACATAGGTTTATAATATTATAATAAATTATTAAGTCTTGTAATGTATTTTTATAATTAAACAAACAAATTCTATCAGTACATGATACAAGAGTGATATAGGAATACAAAATGGAAGTATGATACGACCTATATAAAGATGATGAAGATGAAAGAATGTATATTCACTTCACTTACCTCCTACAAGCTCTATTTATTAAGATAGACACCATATAGACATTTATTAAGATAGACACAATTAATAGACACATACAATTGAGTCTGTTGCATGGACTTATTCATCTGCTAAAACTGCATCATAGTGACAAAGGTTCATGAAGAAAGGTCCCATTTTGTGTGTATGTACTTAGCCAATGAAATGGAACAATTATCCATAATTTAATATGCTTAGGAAGACATCTGAATTCATTATAGATAAACATTTATTACTTTTGAAAATCTGAAACATAACAATGATAATGTTAATTTTGATTTCATATATATTAATTACTAATAATTCATTTTCATTTAAAAGATTAATTGTGTATCCATTTCTCCATCTTTATAAATTTTAAAACAGTCATTCAAACTCCTTTTTTTTTTTTAAAGAGGTAGTTTAACAAGATGAGACACTGTTAACATTTTAGAGTAAGACATAAATAAGTACTAAATTTAATAAGATAAAATAAATATTTTAATATGTGCTACAGTGTTAGATTACAGATGCAGTTAAGCTAAAGATATGTTTCATAGACTTTATGGGATATGTCCTCAAAAATAGAATGGTTAGTGAATTTGGTGTGAGGCGTGAAATTGAACCTTCTCAGCCTTTTATATGGCAAATTCCGTGAAGGAGGAAATTGTTTGATTGAGAGAAAGATTTAGAGAAGCTGTAATTGGAACTCATTAATACTGTTAATAGGAATGGAAATATGACTGATCAATGGAAATATGACTGATCAGTGGTGCTGGGATGGGGTTTACATATGTTTATACAGTCCAATCAGGTTATTGTGCTTTGAAGGAGGTACCCGGGGATTTGCGAAATGAATGCTTTAGGAAGGTTCTAGCTTCTGCTAAGTTCTTTGGGTAAAGGGTTTTGTTAGATAGATTGTCATCTAGAATTAATCTTGAGAGTAGAGGGGAGCATGTATCTTTTAATCTGTGTCCTTTAAGGAGGAGGAAACTATTCAGCATCTATTGATTAATTGTGAGGTTGTACAAAGATTGTGGATTAAGTGTAATAAATGGGTACGGGTGACGAGCAGTTAGAACTAATGACATTGTTAATCATTTCTGCAACTTCTATCTTTTTGGATTGACTAATAAAAAGAACTGTGTGTGGAAAAGATGTGGATGACACTAACAAAGGCGATTTGGACTCATAGGAATAGGATTATTTTTGAAGGTGGTAAGCTTGATGAGATAGAGATATTTGCATTGGCACAATTAGACGCTTGGTCCTGGACAAAATTCAGTGGGTTTAGGTTATGTGGATCTTTCTTGGAATGGTGTATACATCCCGTTGACTGCTTAAGAGCACTTAGATAGTTTGTTGGGCATTGTAGAATGGTTTGGAGGTTAGGTAGGTAACGGGTGTAGGGATTCATTTGCAAATTAGGTTTGTTTCTCTGCAGGAATAAACTTGTGGGTATCATATGAAAGAGACCGAAATGTTGCTTCAGTATCTAATTGTTGGGTGCTATTTAGCATGAAGGATGGTTATGAGGAAGTACATAATGCATGGTGGTCTAGAGGAATATTAACAGAACCACTCTCAGGAACGAAGTGGAAAGCCTTCTAAGAAATAAAATGTTACTTAATATTTTTGATATTTGTACCTAGTTTGCTTAATTCCTATAATGGAATGTTAATTGCTCTGTATAATGTGGTATTGTAAGTGCCTTTACTATGCTCGACTATACTTCTTGTTTAGGTACTATTAGGGTGGAATGTCTGCCACATTTTTTTTTATTGTCACGTGTTCACTCTATAGTTTGAAAGTGGATTGTGGGCAGGGGTAGCTCAAGGCCCAAGCAGGTAAAGCAACCGCTTTAGGCCTTAGAAGCCTCAAAGGCCTCAAAAAAATTTAATATACTTTAGGCCTCAAAAGCCACAAAGGCCTAAAAAATATTTAATATGTTTTAGGTCTCAAGGCCTCAAAAAAATTTAATACTTACATATTATTATAAAATAAAAAATATTTAATTTTAAAATTATACTAACAAATTTTTAATTAAAAATTTAAATATTTTAACTGACTTTAAATTTACATTGGTGCTATAAATATTATTTAATGACTTTAAACTTATATTGGTACTAATGAATAATATTCTTGAAACTTTCTTATAATAAATTAATAATATTTAAAAAAAAATTGAATAGTCAAGAAATCTTTCTCAAAACTTTCTAATTTATCTCTTTCCTATATTCTAACAAATTGATATAATCTAAATTGAATAGTCAAGGAATCTTTCTCAAAACTTTTTAATTTATCTCTTCCCTATATTCTAACAAATTGATATCATCTCTTTATATGTTATATCATTATCTGACTCTTTCACTTCTCTCCTTCTTTCTTCACTTATCTCCGCTTATCTCCTTTATTCCTCTGTCTCTTTGTTCCTTCTATAATATTATTTCAACTTGTTTGTCCCTTTGTTCCTTCCATAATATTATTTCAAACTTGTTTTCAATTTCAAATTTCTTTCATTTCATATTTCGTCATTCTATACTATGCATTTATGCGTATGTGTTTACTTGGAGACTTTGAGCAGTAGATTGATTGAGGAAGAGTTTGTGTTCACTTTGGCTCCTTTCGAGTGCATCAATATTAAGTAAAAATAATGAGATTAATCAATTGATTCCAATTTTTTTTATTTTTTATTATTGTTTAATTAATCTTAAAATAATTCGTGCAGATTCAAGGAAGAGATTTAAGAATTTAGAAGTTACAAATTATATTTAAAGAGATACCAAAACATGATCGAAAGATAATATCATAATAGGAGACTTCAGACTCTTAGGATCAAGTTTATTGTCATGACAATCAGGTTTTATCTTTTTAACTTAGACTTATTTTATATACTTTATATTCAACGTGATATATATTATAATTTTTAATTTTATATAAAAATATACAAATATGACAACTAGAAAATTTGAATCAGGTTATTCAAAACTTAAAAAAAAGAGTATTTTTTGTTGAATCACAAAAGAGACTATGAATAAATTTATAAAAATAAACAAAAAAAATAAATTAGAAAATACAGATGAGTCTTCTTTGAATGAAAAATATTTGAAACATGATAATTTATTGGATCTTGATGGCTTAGATTTATTTTTAGAATTAAATATCTTAAAGAAGATTATAGGATCGGAAAATGATAAACCAATTGATATTCTTAATTATATAAAAAAGAGTAAATTCTTTTTCAAATGCATATATAGAACAATATTAACAATTCCAGTATCAGAGTATCAGTTGCTTCAGCTGAAAGGAGTTTTTCAAAATTTAAACTAATCAAATCTTATTTAAGATCAACAATGTCTCAACAAAGATGAAACGGATTAGCTTTATTATCTATTGAAAATATTTTTTAAATGAAATTAATTATGATAATGTAATAGATAATTTTGCATCATAAAAAGCTTAAAAAATAAATTTTAGATAAAAATATTATAATTTTAATTATTTTATTAATTTAAAAAAAATCTCATTTTTTTTATTCGTTTTAAGCCTCCTAAAATCTTGAGCCGCCACTTATTGTGGGATATCTTTCTAATGTAAGAGGTTTAGATTTTATTTTTTTTAAAAAGATTAAAGTATTCCTAAAGTGTTTCTATTAATCACAATTTTTTGTTATTCAAAAAAAGATTACAGACGCAGTTAAAAGAAAGAAAAATAAAACAAAATAATAAGGAGGCATAAGAAATTGAATTTGTGTGGCATACCAAATTGATATTGGTTTGAGAAAATAGGCAAGGCATGATCAACTTATTAACTTGTTACTCTCTCTTCCATAATGAATGACAGTTTTATTATCTTAAAAATAATTCGAATTATTTGTTGATGTTATCTTTTTTTCTTAATTTATTTATAAATTAATTGTTTTCTTTATTTTTATCAAAATAATGTATTTATTAAAAAAACAAGTTGTCTTAATAAAAACTATGTTAAAGTAATATATCTATTTTGTTTGTTAATCTACGTAAAATAATATTGTATTACAATCATTACACAGTTGAATTATATAATCGAAGAAAGATTTTTTTTATTGGTAACGAAACAAATTTAATAAAAATGTAGGACATTTGAGGATTTGAGGAATGTTTTAATATGTGCTATAGTGATAGATTACGGACACAGTTAAAAGAGATAAAAATTGAATTTGGGTCAATAATGTGTATTTCTAGATTTTTTAGTAATAAGTTATATTTTTAATTACTTATAATTATTAAAAATATAAATAATAGCTATATTTTATAGTTAAGATAGATATTCCTCCATTATAAAATTACTCTGATCTAATTAAGAAAGTTAAAAAAATATAATTAATATTACACATGTTGATTTGAAGATTGATAAGTAAAAAAAAGTACTTGCTTTCTTCAAAATGCTTCCTGCACTTTTTAAAATACTAATAATGTCCTTGTTATTTTATATATTAAATAATTTTTTTTCTTCTCACATATACAGAAATATCTCTCTCATATTTTTTTAATAATAATAAAAATGATATTAGATATTGTTAAGATATTTATAATAATTTAAAAAATTCAGTTTAACACATTATTTTCAAATATTTAATTTTATAATAACTAATTCAATGTTGTTTGAAAAAAATATAGATATTTTTTAATATTTATTAAATTTTTTTATTATTTATCAAGAAAATTTGTTAATATTTATGAGAGAAGTTAATAACTTTATATTTGATTGTACTTGTACGTGACTCAGTATGAGAGATAAATAGATTTTAAATTAAAAGTAATGAGAAGGTTGTTGGTATATTGAGAATTTGTTAAGTGCAGAGAGAGTAATATGTATTGTGCAGAAAGCAACGGTAAAAAAAAACAATTTTCAAAAAAGAGTTAAAGTAATTGCATGGTGATACTGCTAAACAAAATATTATTACGAGAGATGTTTTATAATGTGCTTTTTTTTACTTTAATCTTATACGAAATAAAATAAATTTAATTATGTTGAATAATCAAATTAACATATAGTTAATTATAAATAAATAAATATTTATAATTTTCAACTTTTAAATTATTTTTATTGATTGATTATATAATACAATTTATTTGTTATATATATATTTTAATCTTGTTTTTTCTTGCTTCATATAGATCATAGCACTGTGGAATACTCCCAACTTTCTTATGATTACTAACCTTATTGAAACATTTTGTAAACATAATCATTTCCTAAGTTTTCATCTTAAAATATTAAAAAATATAAAAATATATATTATAAAAAATATTTTATAAATTATTTAAAAGTTTCATTAACATAAATAATTTTAACAAAATATAAAAAATATACTGAAAACATAAATTTATAAATATGAACTCCTGTAATGTATTTTTATATTTAAACAAATAAATCCTATCATAAACAGTTTTTAAGACACATCTTTATTCATTATTGTAGTACAAAAGATACAAAAGTGATATACCAGTACAAACTGCTTTGACTCCAAACAAAGCAAACACGTACAAAATAAACATGGACACTTACATCATCTTTATTAAGTGAAACACACAAACCTAAGAAGAAAAAGACACTTGCATCAGTATCAGGACCATTGAACTTGTCAAGATAGCTGCATGCACAAACACATTCACATGTTACCTTCAGTAGGCTTTGGAGCATTAGGATAGGGGTCAAAGTTTGGAACAAATTCACCTAATCCTGAAGAAGATCCTATGGATGGATAGGAACTGTAATCAAACATTCCAAAACCCTGAGGATAAGGTGAAAAAGGGGGATTGATCTCACATGAACGATCAGCAATAGAAGCACGCAGCAGAGAGAGACTTTCTCCTTCCCTTTGACGATAACGATGAAGGTAAATAGAAAGAGAATGAGCATATTGATCGAAACCAAGCTTTTTCATAGCCCACAACACATCATCAGCAGTTACAGTCTTACGGTGTTCACTCTGACATCGATCATTTGCTTCAGCAGTGATGAAACTGATATATTCTGATACACATTCTTGGATGGTCTCTTTGGCCTCATCAGAAATCTTTGCATGTTGTGGTAAGATCTTTCGCATGATTCTTAACAGATTTGCTACTGGAATGTACTGATCTTGTTCTCTCATTCCTGCCATAGCACCTGCAAGACTGAATTAGAAGTCAATATACTTAAGAACAAGAATGCATGCAGATGAAAGTATGATACTACCTGTATGAAGATGAAGATGAAGATGAAAAAGATGAAAGCAAGTATGTTCACTTCACCTTCCTCCTACAAGCTCTATTTATGGAGAAAGACACATTTATGGAGATAGACACGTATGATTTTTTATTTAAAAGCGTAACAATTATGTGCACAATTGAGTGACAGATCAGTTGTTGCTTGGATATATTCATCTGCTGAAACTGTAACATAGTGACAAAGGTTCATGAAGAAAGGTCCCATTTTGTGCGTATTTACCTAGCCAATGAAATGAAACAATTATTCATAATTTAAAATTCCTAGGAAGACATGTGAACATGTGAATTCATTACACGGAAACATTTATTAATATTGAAAATCTGAAATATATTAATGATAATTTTAATTTTAATTTAATATATTAATTACTAATAATTCATTTTCATTTAGAAGATTAATTCTGGATGATAATATTCATTTCTTCATCTTTATATTATTCAAACTAAACTAGGAAAGATAAACAAAGTTCAACTACACGTGTCTTCGCAATTACAATTACTTGATAAAGAACCAAACTTCATTATATTTAAGGTTGTATCATTTAAGCATGATTTCATATATATTTATTCTTCATTCATTCCTTTCCATCTTGCACTAAGTTAACGTAATTTTCATTATTCAATCTTAATTTAAATTATATATTCACAATCGATCTTTAAATAATTTTAAGAAATTTTTAGTCTTATTTACAATAAATTTATATTTTTTTTATTTTTTACCAAATATAAAAAATATTAATTTTAAGAAAGTTTTAGTCTTATTCACAATAAATATATTATTTATTTACCAAATATAAGAAATATTAATTTTCATATTTTTTAAAAATATTTGAAAGCATGATTATGGAAATTATAAAAGTTTATTTTAATTTTTTTTTAAAACAGATATTTTAAAAAAGATGTGACTTTGTTAATTGAAGATGGTCGATTGTAGCAGTAATGTTAACAATACGAGAGAAGAAGACTGCTAAACAACATAGGTAAGTGAATGTCTTATGCTTTTAAAAGAAGTGGACTTGTTTATGTTAAATTAAATAGTCATGGACCTAATTTTTTTTAATATAAATTTTTGGTTTAACAGATGTAAAAAATTGACCTTTATTTATGAAAATGTTATTGTATAATTTTTCTCGTAAGTTTTTAAGCAAGTGACGTTGAAATTATGATGTAAAAGGTCTTTTTCAACTAGTTACATGTTATAAAATTAAAATTCTTTTATTAAATAAGACCTAAGATATAAAAATGAAAAACAAACATTGTCTTAGAACACCAACAATAAAATAAAATATTGATAAATATGGAATCTTCCGTTAAAATAAAAGTAACAAGATGATCATAAAAGTAATGTTATCATGAAAGGCATAATTCTTTAAGAAAATGTTATCATAGAAGTAATTCATATCATAATTCATATGATGTAGGTTGTATTAATTGAGACTTAGTCTATGATATCACAATGCAATTTAAGGACCAGCTTTAAACATCAATTAACAACTCGAGTGCAATTCAAAATGGAGTTTTTGTACAAAATGGTATAGTTTACGCGTAAATTATTAGAGGTAAAAAAAATTAAATATACTTTTAGAGTAGTATGTGAGGATTACGATGTCAAACAAATTGCGTTTATGTTAGATGATTTTAATTTATGTGAAAAAATTACATAAAATTCATACCTACAGAATACGACTTTAATTTAAAAAAAATAAAAATAATTGAAATCTTATCTCGTGCTTGACATGCATGACCATTATATAATTTTTTAACCATTTTTTTAACCATTTTGCTAAAAGATAAAACACTCTAGTATATCTTTTATATTCTTAACAAAGAATACATGAATGACTTAAATTATTTTAACTTGTTCTTGTACATTTATTTTGCTCTTTAAATTTCTTTATATAACTTTATTTTTCTTTTATGACATTTTATGTTCTAATCATTGAGATTTTTTATGACTATATACTAGTCTAGATATTTCAGTCTCATTATGATAGGTATGTTTAATTTATTTATTTTTTGTTCTTTTTTATAAAACAATTGATTTTTATACTAAAAGTCTATAAATAACATTTCCCTACTTAAATTTGAGATACCTTACTCAATAGATATACGTCTAAAGTATCCATTATCATATATTATCATATATATTTGATTCACTAAATTTATTTTAATAATCTTAACATATTATTATGAAAGCATTATGAATGAGAGTATTGAGTCTGCTTCTTTAAGTAATAAAATTAATAAATGACTAGTTAGTAAGCTCATATTATTAATAGTCGATTTTAACTTGAGATACACCATCATTATTTATACTGGTTTTTATTAAAAACATCCCTAAACTCAAAACAGGTCACTCACATATGTTAATTATGGTTTCTACGATATCTTCAACTATTCATCTAACACTTTGAAATAATAGAAATTTTGAATTTACTATTTTTTGATTTATTTTTGCTTCAAATTTGTTTTCAAAACTAATTCCAAAATATTAGTCTAAATGGATGAAAATAAATCAAATATAAATAGAAAATATAAACAAGAAATATCTTCGTTTTAAACAAAACATGAACGAGAACAAAGTATTTTTCGATTTTTCATATATTCAAATTAATCCGTTTAAATACATTCAAAGATATTCACATTATGTTAGAAAATTGTTTACAAAACTCAAACCAAACAAACTTATTAAGGAAAGATTAAATACCACAAATGCATTGAAAATAGAAACAAACATAGTAATACGATCTTTAGTTTTTCATCTTAATTTTATTCAAAAATATTTATAATTTATCACAACTAATTAATTTTGTTTAAACAAATTATTTTTGAAAAATATGATTAGAGTATCTTTGTTTTCTAACAACATGGGATATTTTGCACGTTTACTTATGAGTAATAACATAGTTATAATATCATCTAATAAGTCACTATCATGAGATCATCCAATAGATCATAGTTATTAGATCATCTAATGGATTACCATCACGAGACTCTCTAATGATCATCGTCATAAGACTCTCTAATGATCATCGTCATAAGACTCTCTAATGATCATCGTCATAAGACTCTCTAATGAGTCATCATCCTGAGATTGTTTAATGATCATTAGATTTTTTAATGACTTAACACATCCATGCACACATTATTATTTTTCTTTCATTAGGCGTCACTCTCATTGACCTTCAATGCCACTAACTCTCTCTCCATCATTTACAAAATATTTAACATTCATTCTACACTAGACAATTTAGTGTTATGCAAACAAACTAGATCGTCTAGTGTTACACGAACATATTAGACCGTTTAGTATGTTTAAACAAACTAGACGATTCACCACCCATTAAATGATCTCATAACTAGAACATCATACACTACAAGAAAAAAGGTTGTTTAGAGACCAATTTTTAGCTACCAAATGAAATGGTTACTAATTGTGACCAAAATAATCACTGAATTAGATTTTGATTGCTAAATAACTACAAAATATAAAGTAATGATTGAATTTAGTGACCAATTATGTCAAATAATTGGTATCTAACATTAGCTACCTAGGTTTTGTTTTAGTGACCTATATTATTAGATTCTAAATTAGTCTCTAACTTAATTAGATACTAATTTAAAATCTAATGACATATGTCACTAAAACTTTGGTATCTAATGTTAGATACCAATTATTTGACTTAATTGGTCACTAAATTCAATCATTACTTCTATTTTGTAGTTATTTAGCAACTAAAATCTAATTTGGTGATTATTTTGGTTACAATTAGCAACTATTTCATTTGGCAGCTAAATATTGATCTCTAAATAGCTTTTTTCTTGCAGTGATATGTGAAATCTATGTGTTTACATTGTGATGATAACAAAATTAACTGAATGATTTATTTGTTATAACAATGATTATTAATACAATTGTATTATATAGTAAACTTTCTCAGCCTCTACAATTTATTTGGTGTTAGACGGACTGAATAAACAAGTTTACTTAAACCAGTTTTGTGAAAAGCGGTAACTTTCAAATACATCTATATGATCAAAGCTTCTTCATTCAAGGAGAGATTATATATGAAAATAAACTATTTTTATTTCCATGTTTCCCTAGACAAAATGATATTAACGATACATTTTTTAAGGAATAAAGATATTTTCTATTTTGCTTATTACACGAGATATATACAAATTAGTTATAAAAAAAAACAAATCATTTATCGGAGATTTCATATATTATGTTTGCTCAAAATTTTGTATTTATATGATATTCATTATTTCGTTACAATTTTGTTCAAATTAAGTCTTTCAGACATATTGTAAAAGTATTTGATTATATTCTATTTAAACATAAAGATTTAAACATAAAGATTGAAGATCTCACGTACTATTTTTTAAAATCACGTGTTATCTTGAATAGATTTTTCTTAATGTTTTTATTAATTTATATTATAAACACTTTCAAATTAGTTTATCAAATAGATTCGAAACAAAACCAAATTGAAAAATGATAGATCTAAGCTTTTTCTTTTATATCTATCACCAAAGAGATTAACATGAAGATATTGTAAGATCCAAAATCAATCCAATCAAGTATAAAGGATAATTTCAAAAACATATACAAAGATATTGAAGGTGATTAACGAACGAGAAGAGCAAGCCAAACCATTAAAGTCATTCTAGTGATCTTGTTAAAGATACAACAATTACATTAAGTTAGTCTATTTGTTTACAAACAAACAGTATAACCTATTTGTGTAACACTAGAGTATATAATCTATTTGTGTAATACTAAACTATATAAAAGTGGTGCATGTTAAATATAATTTCACTAATTAAAATCATCATCATTGTGAGACGATTTCAGTTACATTTTTTTGTTAAACTAAAATTTATGTAAATACAATTTTTATGTTAATTTTTCTCAAAAATTGAAGTCATCTACTATAAATACAACTTTTGTTTAAGGTTATACCCTTCCCACAAACACAATTATTTTTTTATCATTATAATAATTTATGAGAAAAATTATACAACTTTCACCAATGAATACCATTACTTTTTTTTGTTCTTGACAAACAAAAATCTCCTTACAAAAATATGTGATGATATTTTTGTTACAAAATTTCTCATTGATTATTTATATGTTATTGTGTCACAGATGTATTTCATTACTAAAACTGTTTTTTCTAATAAAGTTATAAAATGAATTTATGTTTAGGTTAAAAATTATTATTTTTAAAACTTTAATAAAAAATACACAAACTATTAACTCAGGTATAATTACATAGTTAAATTTAAAACTCTTAAAATAAATATAACAAATCCAATTGAGTTTTAAAAATGACCAAGTTCCATCTAACCTAACTTAATTATACATCTAAAATCAATATAATAAAAAAATTAACAATTTTACCATAGTTTAAAGTAGACGTTAAAAATTATCTGGTTTAAATGTAATTTTATTCTATATATTTTATTAAAACTTAGAACTTTTTATTTGAATTTTATTAATTTATTTTTTAGTTATTCGCAATTTTGATAACTTAGTTATCCGTAACATTATTTAATTTTTCAGCTTTTAAAAAATTACCATCTCCATTTGTGTCCATTGTTACGGTTTTCAAATTTACAAAAGGAATAACTAATATCATGCATTTCAAAAATTTCAGCATGACACGTTGAATGTAAGAAAAGAGGATAATTGAACTAAAAGTCAAACAGAAATTATAAATGAATAAAATTGCGTAAACAAAATTAAACATCAATATTATGGATAATTACAAACCAAAGACCTAAAATTGTTAGAAAAATTGAAGACTAAATTAGTTTTTAAAAAATTTAAAGAATAAAATTACAATTAAACAAAAATATATTTTATAATTTTAATCCATATATTATAATATTATATATTTTTTCTGACCTTATGAAAAATATAATAAATATCATCCGTATTACCCCTGTCAGTGGGGAGTGTTGCGAGGTTCTATGCTTGAGGTGCCCACTGCGACAAACAAACAAACCATAACCGATAACAATGGAACCCTTCTCTTTCTGCACCTCACACTTATCCATGCCTACTAACACCACCATTTTCTCCCCCAAACACCACCCTCCCTCCGCCACCGTCACCACCACCACCACAACCACCACCGTCTCCTTCTCTCTTAAACCTCCTTCGGATTCCAACAACTCTGCCACCCCTCGCCGCCCCTCCAAACCCCTCAAAACCACTCCGACCTCAAACCCCCTCGCCAACAAGCTCTGGCTCACGAGCAAACTCTCCCCTCCACCTCCTCCGCCGCCGCCGCCGCCCGTAAATGAAGCCGGAAGCGTCGCGGAAGATAGCGGCGGCGACGAAGGCTCGAATTCCGATTCCCCCACCGATTTCCGGCAGCCGGGGAAGATCTTCGTGGGGAACCTTCCGGCGTGGGTGAAGAAGCCCCAGGTGGCGGAGTTCTTCCGGCAGTTCGGGGCGATACGGAGCGTCATCGTGATCAAGGGGCACCACGAGACTGACCGGAACGCGGGGTTCGCGTTCGTTATATACGACGGCGAGGCCGAGGCGGCGGACAAGGCGGCTATGCGAGCGGTGGAGTTCGACGGCGTTGAGTTTCACGGGAGAGTGCTAACGGTGAAGCTGGACGACGGGAAGAGGACGAGGGAGAAGAGCCAGGAGCGGGCACGGTGGTTGGAAGGGAACGGCGACAAGGGAGAGTATCCATCCACGTGGCATGAGGAGAGGGACGGGTCGAGGAAGGGGTTCCAGAAGGTTCTGGAAACCCAGCCCGAGAATTGGCAGGCCGTCGTGACAGCCTTTGAGAAAATTAAGAAGGTTTATCATCTTCTTTTATATATATAAGTTGTTCCTAAAGGGGTTTGTTTCAAGTCATGCTGTTGCATTATGACAAATTACATTCTCAAGAATATTATATGTGTCTGAAAATGTTTAGATAGCATTTAAGGATTCTATGAATACAATTTGAATTTTAGGAAAAGTAAAAAATAGATGTTATAGTGGGGTTTGTTGGTAACTTCTTACATTTCCATGGAAATATAACCTTCCTATCCTTTTAGTATAGGAATTCATAGAATGTAGATTTAGGCCTACCTAACTGTTAGGTTAGAGCTGTCCCTTACTTATGTTCTCCTCCACTAGGTTCTAATATCATCTTAAAATGCGAGTTTAGAGTTAATTTCACAAAATTGACTTAGAAGAAGGTTGTCCTCTATATTGTGTAACAGGTTTTTTGACAGGAAAAAAATGTGTTAAGGCATGAGAATGGAATTTTTCTGCAAATAAAAGATATCCAATAACTGTTTTTTGGTGATCTTCTAACTAACATGGGATAAATATTCTCCTTATCACATTCCAAGGAATATCCATCAATTTAGTCACCTCCCCCATACTCAACTACAACATCATAAATACATAACACTTACCAGAGATCAATCCTTTCAAATATATAAGCAATGAATTAGATAGGACTTTAAGGTACATTACAATAAAAATACAATAAAGTGTATATTTTACTAACCTTCAACTTCTAATTTGAAGAGGTTCTCTATAATTTGTTTATTTAGAGGACTGCACAAGAGAGAGTAATACTTCAGGGATTTAAATGGATGGTTTATTCATTGGTTACTTGTGTAGTTTTTAAATTAAGTAGAGAAGTTCTTACTTGCAGAGGACACTTATGATTGTACTAGGAAACTTTTTCTTTTTTCAGTAACATCTTAAAGGTAGAACTTGTTATGAATTCTAATTCCTAGGCATTACAAGGACAAGCCATAAAAGTTAAATTGGTTGATTTTTAAGGTGTTACATTCACTGAGATTTTGACATTATATGCACCTTTAGGTAGCAGTGAGAACAGTAAACGAAAGTAGAAAATCTTGAAGAGTTGTTCGATGTTACTATGCATGCTTCTCGAAGTAGGAAATAACGTAAAAACAGAATGTTTAACCAAACTTCCTACAATTGCAATTTGTAAGGTTCATCCATGAAGTATGTGTCCTGTGTACCTAAATAATAACAAATGACATATTGGTAAAAGTTATATTTAAAACAAGGGGGCTTGAATATTGGTTTATAAATTAAAGAGAAAATTTGATATTAGACTCATAAATGAATGAGTGTGGAATTAAAGTTGCAAATTTTGAAGACACAAGCATTTTTTTGGTGGCCTCAAGTTTCAATTACTAAAGGGCAATTGCTAAGACATTTTTTTTTTTTTAGTATTATTCTTGTTCAATAGGTGGGACTCTTGAGGGTAACTAGAGAGGATAGATAATAGGTATCTTGATTTTCTTCAGTTATACCAGCCTGTTCTGTTTGATTTTTCGCACCCTAATGTATGCAACAGTATGTATCTAAGTTAATGATAAACATAAAAATCACTGAGATAAGGGAGTAAGCATTATGGTAAATGCTACCTTTTTTGTTATTAGTTAAAAATTCTTGTTTACCTTTAATTATTAAGTTTGTCTATTTCTTGTGTGAAATAGAAGAAAATAAAATCTATGTTTAGGTCAAAGCCAATGATTTTAGATTTATAATAATGCTTCCTTTTATTTTGAGAAAAGGTAGTAACATATTTTTGTGCATACACATAAAAGTTGCAAGGAAAATTTTACTATGCATCTTCTGTAATTTAATTGTTCTTGTTTTCATTTCTTTGTCATTAATTTTTCAGCCTGCTAGAAAAGAATATGGTTTAATGGTCAAATATTATGCACGACGAGGGGACATGCATCATGCACGCCAAACATTTGAGAGTATGCGAGCAAGGGGAATAGAGCCTTCTTCACATGTGTATAGTAGGTAAATTCTTTAAATATTTTGCACTAGATCTGGGGTATAATTTGAATATCAGCATCAACTAAAATTGTTTTTAGCTTTTAAGCTATAGCCACATTATGATTAACGTGTTATCTTTTCAGAGATGAGCAAGTGAATGCATTGATTTTTCTTTGCAAAGTTGAGATTTTTGAATTTGATTGGGGAAAAAGAATATATAACTGTTGAGTCTTTGATATTTCAAATTTTCACCCTTCAAACAAAGTTCTTGGTTGAGATCCCATGTCGACTAGAATATGACCAAATTATATAAGTAGGTGCAAACCTCACTTTACATGTGAGTTATGTGAGGTTGAGTTAGGCTTAAAATCTATTTTCTAGGATGGTATTAGAGTCTATCTTAATGACATTTGTTAGGTCTATTGTGTTATATACTATTAGGTCGCTATTGAACCACCCACAAATATCTAGTATCAAGCTTGAGATGTTCAATTTTTAGTGTGAGGTCGTGTGTTGGAAATCCCACATTTTTTCTCTTACAACTTTGTTTCTTTTCTTTCTTTATATACCGAGAAGCCTTGCTCTGGTTATTTTGGAAGTAAATTTTCATCAATACAAATTGCCTTTTTTTGTTTCTCTTTTGTTCTCTCTCTCGAGCTCTGAGACTTCTTTAGGGATTCCATTTGGAATTCTGTATTTGTTATGTTTTTCCATTTTTATTTTGTTCTTTGGTTTAAGGAGAGTTTATACCTATACTTTTGCACTCTTTATTCTCTTCAAAATTAATTTTAAAAGCATAATGTTTATTGTTTCTTCCGACTTTAATAATTAATACATGTTAAATGTTTGCAGTCTGATTCATGCTTATGCAGTTGGTAGAGACATGGAAGAAGCTTTAAATTGTGTTAGAAAGATGAAGGAAGAGGGTATTGAAATGACTATAGTGACATACAGTATAATTGTGGGAGGATTTGCTAGAATGGGCAATGCTGAGTAAGTAAACCAAATAAAATTCTCCCATTAATGTATCTTTTTATTGAAGTATTGTTTCTACTTGTTAGTTTTTTCTATCTTTATTCTGGTCGTGTATATACTATCCTTAAAGATTAAACTATTAGGTGAAGTTATATATGGTTGTTGTTTTTGTCTCTAACTTGCCCCATTAGATTGGGTGTGATGTATGGCTAATATGTATGCCCACTTTAAATGTGCTGAAATTTTAAATTTTATTATAAATTTATAAACAATTTAGCCTTCAAGGATTGAATTCTGATTCTGACTACTCGGTTGTTAAGCTTGGATACCATGCCAAAGGGAAAAAAAATGAAAGGTGCCAAGGATGATTCTTGTGCATCTCTTGTGTGAATAGTCCAAAACTATCATTTTGTTGGTCAGTTCAGTGCACTGGGATGAATCTTGAAAGGATATTTTCTATACCATTTTTTTTCTTAGTGGAAAAGCTTTGTATTTATTATGTAATGAAGAAACTGAATCCAAACAATAAAAAAAACTTTCAAAACTTATAGTCAACTAATTCCAGAATGAAATCGTAGCAACTGATTGCCACTGGACTTTAGAAGTAGAATGCCTATTTTTCCCAGTTTCTAAGGAAGCAATAGACCTGTATACTTTATTGTGAAAGTTGTTTATGTATGTTAGATGGCATCAGTAACCATGTCATTTGTTTGGCCCTTCTATTTTTCCCCATAAAAGCCTGGTAAACTATAAAGTTGCAACACTTACTGTTGAGCTCACTTGGTCTTCTCATACCCAACCACCAAAGTGTTAAGACTGAAGTGAACTGCTATGGTTGGGTTTGTTGTTTTTCTCTGATGTCTAACTGATTTGATATTTTAGTTATTTTGAATTTTCTGGTTTCTTCCTCAGTTTCGCCTTCTCATGCTTAAAATAACCTCACTCTCACATTTCTTGGTGCTTGTGTAAAAGTTTTGATTAGTTCCATATGGGGAAATAATTTGATGGCCTGTTCACAAATGAGTTCAGAGTAATGCATCAGTGTTGTATCATGGAGATAACTATTTGATGTTGTTTTGGAAGTGCTGCAGATCATTGGTTTAAGGAGGCAAAAGAGAGGCTGCCATCTTTAAATGCTGTCATTTATGGGAGCATAATTTATGCGCACTGGTAAGCATGCATATTTCTTTCAAGGGTTCATTTTTATGTGTGTGATAGACCTTTAATCGTCAAGTGTTGTAGGTATTGGGTAGATCATTGCTAAATGGAGAATTGTCTTCCAAGTTTGCTTTGTGATTTCCATCTTTTTCTTGTGTAACCTTTAGCTGGTAAATAAATAATGTCAAAACTGTGCCATTCCGTCATATTTGAATTCACCACGACCACTAAAGAGAAAGCTCAACTACATCATTGTCATCTGGGACATTCTTCATTTTAAGTTGTAAAATTTATTTTCCCTTCCTTATTTTCGAATTTAAAGGTAGAAAGTCTCCACCGGGAGGAGTGTGAGTTTGCTAAACACAAGTGTGTAAACTTTCCCATTAGCAATAAGAGGAGTCCTGTCCCTTTTTATCTTGTTCGTACTTGTGTAAGGGGTCCCGCTAATGTCCCTAATATCTTAGGTGGTAATGGTTTATAACCATTATAGATGATTGTACCCGCGTAACTTGGGTTTTCCTATTGAAATACAAATTTGAGGTTAGTTATGCTTTTATTCAGTTTGTCACAACGATTCACACTCAATTGGAGTTAATATTAAGAGAATTAGGTCTGATAATTCCAATGACTACTTTAATCATGATTTCAACTCTTTTTACCAAAAAGAGGGATAATCCATGAGTTTTCATGTATTAACACACCTCGACAAAATATGATTGCTGAAAGGAAGAATGGACACTTACTAGAACAAACTAGAGCTCTACTTTTTCAATATCATGTTACTAAGAAATTTTGGGGGAAGCCTTTTTTACTCCACTTATCTCATCAATACATTACCCTCTAAAATCTCAGGATCAAAGAGTCCTATAGAAGTTCTATCCTCGTTCTACTCATACATAGATCCTACAAATAAGCTCTAATCTAGAATATTTGGGTGTGTATCCTTTGTGCATGTCCGTATAACAAAAGGGGAAAACTGGATCCTAAGGCTGTCAAATGTGTTATTTTAGGATACTCAACTTGCACCTAATGAGGGTGGAATATTTGGGAAAAGTTTGGTTTATTCAAGGAGAGAAAAAGCCATTCTAGAATATGTCCATTTCCAAGAATCCAACCTACCACCTTTACCTGAGTTAACTATTTGGGGTGAATCCTGTTGTGGTTCCCCAAATTAAAGAAAGTTCATTTTTGTCTCTCAAATTTGAAAAAAAAATGGTTTTAGTCCCTAAATAATAAATTTGAGGGACTAAAGCAATTCTAAAAAATCATTTTAGTTCCTCCCATTTAGTGTTTAGGGACTATAAACATATTTCTTTTTTTTTTTTGTATTTGAGAGACTAAAATGATTTCTTTTTAAATGGGGACCAAAATCAGATTTATCCTAAATTTCAAGGACTAGAAACATATTGTAAGTAGCAATATTTGTCAAGACAAGAAATTGCTGATCAAGTTGTTAAGTAATTCAATATTAGGTAAAAAGTTAAACTCAATCATTCACCAATGTCTTTAATTTTTTTGTCTATTGTTGTTACATTTCTGTTTCTGTAAATTTCCAACTTTTGTTCATTTTCAAATGATTGTCATTTCTTTACAATTTTCTTCCTTTGTTCCTCTCATTGTTTATGATATCCTGAGAATTTTACAGTCAAACATGCAATATGGATCAAGCTGAAGCCTTGGTGAGGGAGATGGAAGAGCAAGGGATAGATGCTCCCATTGACATATATCATACCATGATGGATGGTTATACAATGATTGGTAATGAAGAAAAATGCTTGATTGTGTTTGACAGACTAAAGGTATAGCTTGTTCGTAGTTTATCATTTTCACCACCATTACTTTAGTCTTTCTAGGTTCTAGTTTTGGTATGTTATGTGTTTATTGTGCTGTCATCAATTGTATCTTTTAAATAAAATATCCCACACCATAAAAATGTTGAATACTATAGGATGACTTAAACATTTTTTTTTTTTATACTATTGTATCTTTTAAACAAATGTTGAATACTATTGTATCTTTTTTTTCTTTTTCTTTTTTATTCTCTTTTTTTGTTAGAAATTCTATGCTTTCTTTTTTTTTCTTCTATTTTTTTTATCGTATGTTTTTTTGGATTTTCTTTTTCTTTTTCTGTTTTTTTTTTTTTTTTTTTTTTTTTTTTTTTTTTTTTTTTTTTTTTTTTTTTTTTTTTTTTTTTTTTTTTTTTTTTTTTTTTTTTTTTTTTTTTTTTT